>Ga0066836_10000553_pt1 | contig 18207 bp, 16 predicted proteins | sample ETNtaG_18_FD_71568 | JGI IMG/M metagenome (GOLD analysis project Ga0066836, IMG submission 71568) | Marine microbial and viral communities from oxygen minimum zone, Eastern Pacific Ocean - ETNP201302SV91 | ecosystem: Environmental > Aquatic > Marine > Oceanic | place: Pacific Ocean: Eastern... | reverse complement strand
CCGTCTAGTGCTTTAGGGCCATCGTAGTCTTTTCGCAAATGGTCATAAAGTAGATCTTCTCCAAACTCGACACATTTGTACTCTAACAAACGGGCATTGTTTTCAATCCGCCTATATAAAGGCATAGTTATCTTCCAAGGCCTGCTGTAAACGTCCGGATCATCAATAGTCGCCTCATACTGAATGTGATTTTCATTAATAAGAGTATAACGTTCTTCCACCACAAGATTGGGCCCATGATAATTACCAGAAGCATCTAACCAAGTATCGGGCACCTGTTTTGTGACATTCACTACTAAACTGCCCCCTTCCCAGCGACCCAAAGAATAGCCCATCCACGATGGAAGAGGCGCCTCCGTGCCTGGTCGATCCATAAAAATTGTACGGCTATTACTGCCAAACTCGTAAGCCACAAATATCTCTGTATCTGTTTGAAGAATTTGGAAGGGCCAAGGCATGTAGGTCGAGCGCGGAACACCAGGGATATAACATTTAGCAACTGGGTCCAAATTCGTCCAGTCAGAACGATTAGCCTCTCGTTGTGCAAGAGCGTCGGGCAAGTAGGGTATCGCGCCGCCCTCAACGACACTGAGGCCAGCAGGAATCCCACCTAACGCCCCAAGTATGGTTGTGACTGGCATTTTACTGGCGGTATGTCCTTCCAAATTCCAGCTAGCGGTGTTCACCGCTTGCCAGATTCCACTTAAATCGGGCGGGCCAGATTCATTCAATTGGCTAAGCGGCTCTGGGGGAGCATTATCAGTAATGTCTTCTTGAGAACAAGCGTAGAACAATATTGTTACGGAACTAACAAGGCCAAACCGTATTAACCACTTTTGAGTTTTCATAAACCTACTCTTTCTTTAACTCTTTGACGAAGCGCTTTTCTTTTATTGATTATCTTCATCATTAGGAAACCCACCTGGAGGAGCTCCGACTCCCGAAGATCCCATAAAAATATTCCTACCATCGGGAAAAGTAATATCCCGACCACTACCCCGACACTTAGGTATGCAATCCGGGTCCTTGCTCTGATAACCCCTAACAAGAATCTCTGTGCCAATTTGCAAAATCTTGTCAGTAAGTCCCTGGCGTAATAGCGTGTTAGGCGTGCCACCTTCCAACATCCAATCTTCACTAGACCCGTCATCTAAGGTCGCCGTCATGTGCAACCAACTATGAGGATTTACCCATTCCATGCGGGTAATCACGCCACGTAATTGAATCGGCCTATCTATATCAAATTCTGACGAAAAGGCATGATGACCCTGTATTGATGATTGCATCAAGATCGTTACACCAATGGGAATCATTAAAGTAAGAAATCGCTTCATTTTTTGCTATCTCTCTTCGAACTGGCTGTGCTCCGCAGTTTGCCTTAGACATCATGAATTTTCCACCATAACTGGTAAGCAATGATGAAATGTTGGCTCGGGACGAGTATATTCAACTATTAAGGAAGTTTTTATCTGTCAAAAACTGAATGAAGGAAACACTGAATGTGCCCCCAAACCTCTATTCTACGAACACTTAGATCTAAGTATCTACTAGTTCTGATATTTAGTTCTCTTCCAATCGTTAGTTATTCGCAGGAAACCATTAATACCGAAACACATCGGCTGGAAAAAGTCGCTGAGGGTGTTTATTTCGCTATAGGTACAGGCGACATCTATACAATGAGTAACGCTTTAATTATTGAGCGCAATAATGACGTGGTAATTGTGGATTCGCATATTACACCGGCGGCGGGGCGGGCCCTATTAGACTCCATCAAGTCGGTTACGGACAAACCTGTTACAACATTAATCAATTCACACTTCCATTATGACCATTCAAATGGGACACCTGCTTTTGGGACTAATATTGAAATAATCGGTCATGAAGTCACTTATGAAAAACTCACCTCAGATCCAGAAAATGAGCATACCTTTCAGTCGTCTCTGACTCGTTTCGATAATACGGTTGCTCGACTGCAAACAGAGTTAGATAATTCAAGTAACGATGAGGAACGAGAAGAACTGCAACGCCAGCTAGAATATTGGCAACGCCATGTCGCAGCTCAAGCGGAGATCGTCTTTACTCCACCCACACAAACATTGCGCGACAAGATGACTCTGTATAGAGGTGGCCGCGAAATTCAGTTGCACTATTTTGGTCGTGCACACACTGGTGGCGACTTAGCCATTTATCTTCCTGAAGAAAAAATTGTCTTCACCGGAGATATGATGCTCGGCGGTATCTCTTATATGGGAGACGGTTATGTTGCCGAATGGGCAGACACTCTCCAAGGGCTTAAAGGGCTGGACATAGAACTAGTACTGCCGGGACATGGCCCAAGCTTTAAAGATATTGAACGCATCTCATATGTCCAAGCCTATTACACAGACCTTACGGAAGAAATTCGAAGATTAAAAGATTTAGGGTATTCGGCTGAGGAAGCGGCAGCGCGCGCAGATTTGCGGCAGCATGGACAAACCTTAGGCGTCAATCAACTTGGTGCTAACCGAGAAGCGGTCCAGCGTATGTACGATATATGGAATGGAAACATTCAATGAATAGGAGAAGCTCCATGAATTTTGCAGAAAAACTAATTTCCGCTGTGTTAGCTGGAATATTACTTTCAGCCTGCGGTGATACAAATAATTCTGAATTCGAAATCCAGAACAATGCGGGTACTATTGAGCGCAATGATCCAAGAATTGACTCACTGGTTCCGATAGATGCCAACATACAAAAACTCGCTGAAGGTTTTACTTTTACCGAGGGGCCAGTTTGGGATAGACGCAACAATCGACTTTATTTTAGCGACGTTCGCGGCAATACGATTTATTCATGGAGTGAGGAAGCTGGAGCAAGGCCTTTTATTCAGCCAGTGTATGCTGAAGACTCTGAACATCCTTCAGTCGGCTCAAATGGTCTAACAATCGACGATGAAGGTCGGTTGTTATTAATGGAGCACGGCTACAGAAGAGTTTCTCGCCTCGAGCCTAGCGGTGAACGCACAACCTTGATAGATAATTACCGAGGCATGCGCCTAAACAGTCCTAACGATGTTGCCTGGCATAGTAACGGCTGGTTGTATTTCACTGATCCATCATATGGACTAGCAGAGTTGGAAAATGATCCATTAAGGGAGCTCGATTACAATGGCATTTATAGGCTAAGCCCCGAGGGTGAAATCCAACTGCTAGAACGAAACCAAACCCGGCCCAACGGTTTGGCATTTTCTGCAGACGAAGAAACATTATACGTGGCGAACTCAGATGCCGATAACAAGGTATGGTATGCATATACAGTCATTCACGGGATTATTGGTAATCCCAGAATTTTTTATGACGTTAACGATCAAACGGCGACCGGAGCTGCGGACGGAATGAAGGTTGACGTAAACGGCAATATTTTTGCTACAGGCCCTGGAGGGGTTTGGATTTTTGACCCAGACGGCTCGCACCTTGGTACTATTAAGCCTGATGAAGTGCCGGCGAATGTTGCGTGGGGCGATGACGGGTCTACGCTCTACATGACGGCTCGAACAGGACTCTATCGCATTCGGTTAAATACCAGCGGCGAGATTCCTTAAGTCATAATTAATGAAGATGAGAAAAACTACCTTATATCAATTAAAGTTTAATCCTGTAGAATTTGAGACCAATATCAGACACCTATCAAGAAATAATGGAGTTAGTCATGAAGTTTCATACCGCTAGAAATCTAACCGTCGCTGCTCTTTTAAGCATCGCTCACTCTATGACTAACGCGCAGTCAGTTGAGGATGTAGTCCTCAACGTATACAAAGAGCCGACCTGTGGTTGCTGCAATGGTTGGATAGACCATATGAATGATAATGGTTATTCCACCACGTCCCATCACCCAGTCGACATCCAAAAACTTAAAGATGAGTTTGGCCTAAAGAATGAATGGCGCTCCTGTCATACGGCCGTGCACAAAGATGGATACTATTTCGAGGGTCATATCCCCGAAAAATTTATTGCCCAATTTCTAGCATCGCCTCCACAAGGGGCAATGGGTTTGGCAGTGCCAGGCATGCCGATTGGTGGTCCAGGCATGGAAATGGGGAATAGGTTCACGCCCTACGATATCCTGCTCATTAATAAAGATGGTAGCCACTCCATCTTTGCCAGTATCAAAAACGCTTCTGAACAACAATAAAGAGTTAAACAAATTCTACCTTATCTCAAGGTAATATTGTTTTGTGAATAATTTTCAAAGGCCGCATTAATTTGGATTAACGAGGAGTTATTATGAGTAGTTCAATAAATTCTGATGCTTTGCGAGAACAAGTCCGAGAAAAATACAAAGAAGTAGCAATTAACCCTTCGCAGGAATTTCATTTCCACACTGGGCGTTATCTTGCAGAAAAACTCGGCTACTCACCAGACTTATATGATCATTTCCCAGAAAGTGCTGTTGAATCTTTCGCTGGTGTGAATAACCCCTTTTCGATACGTGAGCTCAGCCCCGGCGAAAAGGTCGTAGACATTGGTTGCGGCGCGGGATTCGATTGCTATATAGCGGCAAGTTTAGTTGGAGACTCCGGTCAAGTCATTGGCGTCGATATGACTAATGAAATGCTGGAAAAAGCGAATCATAATCTTAAAACCATGGAGTTTGACAATGTCAGATTCAAAAAAGGATTCTTAGAAGACATTCCCGTTGAAACAAGTTGGGCCGACAGCGTGATTAGTAATGGAGTTATTAATTTGTGCGTCGATAAAATGCAAATCTTCAAAGAAATTCTACGTGTTTTAAAACCGGGAGGCTTCCTGCAATTTTCTGATATCGCCAACAGCATAGAAGTCCCTCAGGCAGCGATCGATAATATTGACCTCTGGACTGCTTGAATCGCAGGAGGCCTGCCGTGTGCAGGCTGGGAAAACATGCTAAAAAAATCGGGCTTTACCGACATTAAAGTAAGTCCTGGCATTGATACTTTTAGAGGTGCATCTGGTGAGGAAAATGCAAAACAATTTGAAGTAAAAGGCTATGTTTTCTTGGCGAGGAAACCGCACTAGAAATATCACTTAAAAATTTCGAAACATCGTTCGCCACGCTTTAAAAAAATTAGATTTCGTTCTTTCTCGCTGCTTCATTAATACGATCCGCGGCACGAAAAGCCAAAGCCATAATAGTCATAGTGGGTTGACCACGACTTGAAGAAACCAAAGAACTGCCATCGCATGCGAATAAGTTAGGTACGTCATGAGCTCGGTGGTCCGCATTTATAACCGAACTCGAAGGATCGGATCCCATACGACAGGTGCCTAATAAATGTACGTTCCCTGTTTGGCCGGTCTCCGGGTAAGATCCACTGATACTAGTAGCCCCAGCCGCTTCCATCAATTCAATACTTTTATCCATAAACCATTTCATAGTAGAAAGATCATCCGGATGATCCATATAAGTACAACGAATCGCTGGCCTTCCGTAATCATCTTTGTATTCGGGATCAAGTGTCACATTATTTGTCGCCAAAGGCAGGGATGTTGTATGGCCATCAAAAGCGGCACAATGGGAAAATTTAAACGCCAAACTATCTTTAAAGTCAGCGCCCCAGCTCGCTCCTCCAAATAGATCTTGAGCACCTAGAGCAAATTTCAAAGGCGTCCCTGCCGATGGATGGCGGCCGTCAATACCTCCACCACCGTAGAATCCCAAAGCAGGATCTAGCTCATAAAAATCATGTACTACACGAGTCGCCGGTATACTTTTCCAAGCATTGACTGGCTCGTCAAACAAACCCGCTACCGACGAGTAACCATTAAACATAAGGTTTTGTCCAACCGAGCCGCTAGAATTGGCCAATCCATTTGGAAAAATACTTGAAGAAGACATTAAAAGGAGTCTAGGTGTTTCCGCTCCATTGGCACATACAACCGCTGCCCTCGTTCTTTGCGCTTGTTCAACACCGTTAGAATCAAAATACACAACATCATTAACTCGACCCGAATTATCCGTATTAATGCGCGACACAGTCGCCATAGTTCGGAGTTCACAATTACCGGTTGCTAGCGCCAAAGGAATCATCGTCGCCATCGATGAAGATTTCGCATTCACTTCACAACCATATCCATTGCAATAGCCGCAGTGAATACAACCTGGTCTATCATTATGCGGAGCAGAGAGTATTGCTACTGGAGCCGGATAAGGATTTAGTCCCAGACGCTTTGCTGCTCTTTCCAATAAAACGTCTGACCCTTTAATTGGCATTGGAGGGCATGGATAATCTCGCGAACGATGAGGATCCCAAGGCCCCTGTAAACCAGAAACACCAATCTCCCAATCGACTTTTGTGTAATAAGGCTCCAAATCATCATAACTAATAGGCCAGTCCGAAAAGTTAGTTCCTGCTATGGTCCCACGAACGCTTGCTTCTTTAAAATCGATTGGTCGCAAACGCCAGAAATTTCCTGAATAATGCACGCTACTGCCACCCACGTTGTGTGCATAACGTAAGACGGATTCCATTGGTTTAGCTTCTTCATTCTCGTTTTTTCGAAATGTCTGTATGTTTCCTCTTCTAGCACTCCACATTAAATCGTAATTATGCTCATAACCCCATTCATCATGTTTAAAATCTGAAGCATGCAGATAGGGGCCCTGCTCGAGCACAACTACAGAGTGACCTGCTACTGCCAATTCTTTTGCAATAATGCCACCTGCAGCTCCTGAGCCAATAACAACAAAATCGACCTCATCCCGCGTATTAAAATTAGTAGATTGTGCTTCAGCCATCCTTATTCACCCTTCTCTATATGATCAGCGTCATAATAACCATAAGGCGAAAACCAACTGTGTCTATCATCGAACCCTATCAGGTCGTAACCAACTGAATCTTTGTTGCCGCCATACTCCGGCAGCGCAAACATGCCTGCTATAACAAGATAACGAATAGTAGAAAAGAACGTAGTATCCTCGCGCTGTTTAAGAAGCATATCCTGCTGGACTTCAGTCAAAGAAAAGAAATTAGAAGAGCTGAATTCAAGTGAAGCACTTGCTCGTAAATCTTGTAAGCCGTCTTTTAGCAAATCAAATTCGTTGCTGCGACTATCATCAAGCACATTATCAAGAAAATAAACAACACCTGCCTCTCTTGCTCCAGGAGTATTAGTGGAGGGCAAGATTCTTGATGCAATTGCATCAAATTCTTGAGCTTCGTTTTCATTCAGGTTTTGAAACGCCGCCCCAGATAATCGCGCTTGCTGGGCATCCCTGCATGCCACAATGATAGCTGGCGCTGAAAGCAGTATTACTGATTTACCAACAGAACTCTGCACTGAGCCTAAGAATGCCCTGCGAGTTATAAAGCCTTTCCCCACTTAGCCCCCGGAAAGAAATTGACATGACACTGAATTGCTACGCTAGTCTAGCAGTACTAGATCAAAAATAGCTACTAGATCAATAATGAATAGGCACGCTGCAAAAGTGACTCTATCGAGTCCTTGGTTATTTCCCAAGCAGGATCGTGCCGCTTACCACGGCGATGCAACATTAAATTGAAGCCAGTAATTATTGCAAATTTGTATGCAGCCAAAGCTCTAAACCAAGATATTTCGGGTATTTCTTTGCCCCAAGCCTCCTCATACATCGCAATTAGGTTTTCAGCCCTTGGCATAATGAACCCATCGTGGTTGTCATCGTTCCAAGCCTCTGGGTCATTGAATGTAGCAAACCAACCAATGTCATTTAGCGTCGAACCTATACCGACGAGCTCCCAATCTATAACAGCAAGTAATTTACCTTTTGGAGAATAAAACAAATTTGACCACTGAAAATCTCCATGGAATATACCGACGTTACTGACTTTCGGCATTCGCTGAATAAGCAACCTTTTGACTTCGGGAACTAGCTCCAGTTTTGCGGGCTCCGCCGCCTTTTCTGCAAATCGATCCCATCTATTAACATCGTTTCCTAAATCAATGGGCTCGCCTAAGTAAGGCGCCAAGCTAGAGTCCACTCTATGAATTTCGACCATCGCTTGCACCGCTTGCCTCGCCATTTCGATGCAAGTTTTATCGCCCAAACTTCTTACCCAGCCATCTTTTAGGCGGACTACATCACCCTCCAATTGCGGCACAATAAAATACGGAGAACCAAACCAGCGAGGGTCATCGCCTGACCATTTAACACTACAGTGCGGAATTGATTCGGGTAACACGCATAGTGCCGCGACTTGCCTAAGCACATCCGCAGTACCTTGTAACTTCACTCCTGGCGGGGGAAGTCTTATGTACCAATTTTCAACGTTATTATCTTTCTTAATACCGAACCCATATGAAAATCCTGCATGGCCTGGCATGCGAAAAACATTAGTCACCTCAACACTTTCATCGTCGTAATGAAAACGACTAAAGGAAAGTATGCGCTTTTCTAATTCTTCAAGTTCCATAGTATTATTTGCATGCAGCAATTTTAATTATAAAACCCCACCTTAAGGCTATAAGGCGAGCGCTTACGGTTAAGAGTCTGATATTATCAGAACTATGAAAATAAAAATAAATTCTACTACTAAGACATGCAATCGTTTTTCTAGCCACCGGCGAGAATTTTGTAAAAGTGGATCACTAATCGGGGGCGCACTTTTTCTGAGCCCAGAGACATTATTTGCACAGGCCACAATAGCCGACAGAAACGTCAGAGTTACGGGTATAGAAGTCTACACCGTTGCGGTCACAAACCGGACCAACTGGATAATTATCAGACTAAATGGTAGCAACGGCCTAACAGGCTTGGGGGAGGCCTCTCTTGGTCGCCGCTCACAATTAGAAGAAATAAATGACTTTTATAAACTTATTGATGGTGAGCCTGCCTTTAGTATCCAACAATATCGGCAACAAGGAAGAGAGGTTGCTGCAAACGGGAACCGCTCAGTTGCAACAGCCTTTAGCGCTATTGAGCAAGCTCTCTGGGATTTAACATCAAAATCATTAGGCATACCTTTTTATGATTTAATCGGCGGCCAACTTCATAACGAGCTTCCCGTTTATGCGAATATTAATCGCGCAACGGCGAATAGGAGTCCAGAAGGATTTGCCGATAATGCTGAACGAGCAGTAGCCGATGGATTTATGGCGCTAAAGGCCGCCCCCTTTGATGGATTCCCCTCGTTAACCGCGTCACCGGAAGAAGTCAATTCAGCTAAGGAGCGAGGTATAGCTTGTGTGTATGCCATTCGTGAAAGAGTTGGTAGTGATGTTGAAATTAAAATTGATGCTCATAGTTTTTTTAATACTCAAATGGCGATCGAAGTTGCTCGAGAGCTGGAAGCAGCAAACCTTAGTTGGTACGAAGAACCCGTCAGCCCAATTCAAACAGAAAATACTCGCATCATTCATGACGCCATTTCTCAGACACTGGCAGGAGGCGAATTTTTATTTGGAGTCGAAGGCTTTAGACCGCTTTGTGAAAAAAATGCGGTAGATATAATCATGCCGGATATAAAGCATTGTGGCGGCATGTGGGAAGCAATCAAAATTTCTACTCTTGCTGAAGCGTATAGCGTAAAAGTGTCGCCGCATAATCCTAGTGGGCCGATATCAACGGCAGCGTCGGTAGCCTTATGTGCAGCGATACCTAATTTTGATATTTTAGAATTTCAGTGGGGCGAACAGTCATGGCGAAGCACATTAATCGAGCCCAGTGAAAGTTTTACTAATGGCTCGATAGCAGTATCAAATAAACCAGGTTACGGTATTACCTTAAATGAAAGGACTCTGGAACAGCATAGAATATAGGAATAGTTTAAAAAGTTTTGTAGAACAAAGCTAAGAAAATCACTAAAATCCTTACAAATGAAAAAATCTGGAGATAGTCATGCTGCGCCTGACCACAGTTAAGCTTTTAATCGTAGCTTTCGGCATACTGGTACCTTTTTTAGCAGCGGCTCAAAACCAAAATCTCGGTTCCTATCTCCAAGAAGAAACCCCTTGGGGCGATCCAAATATTCAAGGAACCTGGGATAGAAGAACGATTACACCTCTAGAACGCCCAGACCGGCTTGCAGGTAAAGCGTTTTTAACACCGGAAGAAATAATTGATTATGAAAGAGCGAGTGCTGCTCGAGAAGATGGTCGACCATTAGATTTTAGTCGCACTAGTCTTTCCGTGCATGATCCAGGTGATCTCGATTATGGTTCAACTGTCTTGGCTGGCGGCCAGACATCATTGGTGACCGCTCCCTCAAACGGAAAAATTCCAGCCTATACCCAGGCTGCAGAAAAAAAGGCCGAAAAAGTTAGAGAACTAAGAGAAGGTCGAGGCCCCGCAGACAGTTGGACAGATCGCACATTGAACGAACGTTGTATTACTTGGGGCATTCCTCAAGGGATGTTGCCACAAGCTTACAACAACAATCTAAAAATTATTCAATCTCCAGATTTCGTTATGCTCTATATTGAAATGGCGCACGACGTTAGAATTATTCCTATTGATGGCAGACCTCACTTGCCAGAGAACATAAAACTTTGGCATGGAGATTCAAGGGGATATTGGGAGGGAGACACCTTAATCGTTCAGACTAAAAATTTCTCTCCCAAAACCAGTTTCCGTCGGGCTAATGTCGATTTAGAAATAGAAGAGCGGTTTCGTAGAAACAACAACGGACTACTGGAATACACACTTAAAGTTATGGATGACACTACGTGGGTCGACGATTGGACAATATCCTTCCCGATGGTGCGAGGAGAAGAGCCTCTCTATGAGTTTGCCTGTCACGAGGGTAACTATGGTTTGCTTAATATTTTATCCGTAGCTAGAAATCTCGAAAAACAAGAAAGTGAAAACGAAAACCCCTGACCTAATGCAAATAATTTTACCAGCCTAGGTCTTTAGGCCAACAATTCTAATAAAGCATCGGCTACTGCATCAGGCCGATGAGCTGGTAAGTCATGCCCTGCCCCTTCAACGATACGCCGGCCTCGTAAATTAGAAAATCTCGCCAGATCACCTGAAGGATCTGTCGGAGGCGGGCCGAATCCGCTTTGATCAGCCCGCAAAACAATAGCCGGCACTGAGATTACGGGTCTCTCTGATAGCTGACGCTCTACATCCAAGAACCGATCTTCGCCTAGTGCATTCACATGCCGATGACGATAAGAATGGATAACAATTTCCACAAAATCTGGATTATCAAATGATGACGCTGACCGCAAGTAGTCTTCATCACTATAAGTCCAACCCGGGGACCATGTATCCCAAAGGTGGCGAATAATATCGTGGCGATTTTCCGACAATCCTCGGACACCTCTTTCAGTATTAAAATACCATTGATACCAGAGCAATGACTCAAATCGCGCCGGCGCAGGTCGACCCGGGTTTACCGTATCCTGCACCGAATAACCCCCACATGCCACTTGAGCCGCAATCCTTTCAGGGTGCAAAATCGCAGCAATACATATAGCGCGATTACCCCAATCGAAACCCGCAGCGGCAAAACGGTCTATATTTAGAGCATCAGCAAAATCAATTAAATCTTGCGCTATTGCCGCTTGCTCTGCCATGCGCGGCGCGCTGTCATCCAGAAATCGAGTCTGTCCATATCCGCGTAAGTAAGGTAATAAAACACGATAACCAGCATTTACCAACGTCTCTGGCACTCCATCAAACGAACGAACATCATACGGAAAGCCGTGCGCAAGAATTATTGGAAAACCATCTGAAGGGCCATGCTCCTCATAAGCGACGGACAGAACTCCAGCTTCAATTATTTTGATCTCATTAATGGTTTGCGCCAAGACAGAATCAGTACGAATCTTATTCGTTATAGTTGTTACAATTCCAGCAAGGCCAGCTTTTTTTATAAATTGTCTTCTTGTAGGTGCCATATTTAACTCTATTAAAAAATAGCAATCGGGTTTACTGGAGAACCTGTGCCATTTGGGATTGGCAATGGGGCTATTGTCAACATAAATTCCCATCGGCCTTCGGCTGCCGCCATTTCGGCTAACGCCATTAGGTCCGAACGGTCTATTAAGTGTATTCCTAGCATTGTCAGCGCAAAATCATGCAATGCCAGGGTTGGTAAGTCTCCATCAAGCCGCGGGGTATAGCCCGGAGTTTCCCAACCTAGAATAGAAATATCTCTTTCTCGCAACCAGGGAATTACTGAATTGTCTAGACCCGCTGCTTCTTCCCAAGTATCAAACGGCCCATCTGCTTCGCGTCGAGCCCATCGGCCCCAACGGAATAACATCGCGTCACCCGACCCAACTGCCGCACCAGTAATTTTCTCCCAGGCCTCTAGGTCTTCTACTGTTACGCGATAACCTGGCTGCAAAAAATCGACCCCTTTCAATCTTGGTATGTCATAAAGCACGCCGCGAGTAACGATTCCATCTTTCATCGTCAATACAGCATTTACTTTCGCCCCTTCTTCCATAGTCACAGTCTCAGACATCTCAACGCCGTTCCACATCTTCCCATCAAAGAAACGGTGACCAAAACCATCAATGTGTGTGGTACCTAACCCATGAATGCAACGAAAAGCAATGCGATCACTAGCACCATTGGGTGTTGCATTCACCATCTCCCAATCAACTGGGCAGGGATTATCAACACTTTCTACATTGTCAGTGTTTCGAGCCAATGAAACGGTTACCCCACTTTGTACCAGGGCCGCGGCCTCTTTTCGCTTTTCCTGAGTAATTAAGTTCAGAGTGCCGACTTCATCGTCTGGCCCCCAGCGACCCCAATTACTAAGCGTCTCCATCCACTCTTCAAACTGAGACTCGGAGATGAATGGAAGACTTTGTTGGGCAATTGCAACATTTTGCAAATTCATGACGGACAAGAATACTAGTGTAATTAAAGTGAATACTGGAAAAATCGATTTGACTATGCGCATCTTAAAATCCTTATTTTTATTATTTCAAATACCTTCTACTTTAGGTGCTGATCAAGAAAATCCTTAGCGATAGTCATGATATCTGCCGAAAAAATACCGGGGCCATGACCTGCACCATTAACTCGATAAAAAGTTACTTCTTTATTGGCTTCTTTAAGCGCTTCATATAGCAAAGCACTTTGATTAAAAGGCACCAATGGATCAACATCTCCGTGAATAATGAGGAATGGAGGTATGTCCTTTTCCGCAGAAATATAAGCAATAGGATTATAAGTACTTACCATCGCTCTCTGTTCTGGGTCCTGTATAGGCCCGCCAACTACCAACGACTCGGGAGATCTCGCATCGTTGTGTATTATTTGGCTCGGATAGTCATCCATCTGACGAAAATCGGTTGGGCCAAAAAAATCGACTACCGCTTGCACGTCGTTAGGCATATCGGAATTGTCTTGGCTTAAAAAAGTAATTTCACCATCACTTGTACCAACCAAGGCTGCCAAATGGCCACCGGAAGAACTGCCCATGATTCCGACTTTCGCCGGATTAATGTTGTAGCGGACGGCATTGGCACGCATGAAACGTATAGCGGCCTTCACATCTTGCGCTTGGGCAGGTGCTAGAGCCTCTCTGGAATGTCGATACTCAATACTGGCAATGACGTAACCCGACCTGGCAAGATCAACTAGTACTGGCAGGGACCTATAAACGTTTTGTGGCAGCCAAGCAGACCCTTGCACAAACATTATTAGTGGAAAAGACTCGGCACTTTCAATGCTGGGTAAAAGCAAATTTATTACAACATCTCTTTCACCGTAACTCGCATAAACAACATCCTTTATATAGTTAACCGAGTAGCCGTCAAAAACTGCGTCAACTTCGATTACTCCGGTTGGTCGGTCACTTGCCGGCGGGATATTAATGTCAGGGTTACGAAAAGCATTTCCATTTTGCGCGAAACTTTTGGCGGTAATTAAAAGTATCAATAGTGCAAAGTATCTAGCCAAAGCTCGTGTTTTCTTATTAACTATTGTCAACCATTTAACCATCATAGGTAATACGGTATATCACATTGGCCATGTCATCTGACACTAAGATTGATCCATCCGGCATGTTTAAAATATCGACCGGCCGCCCCCAGTTGCTTTGCCCTTCTAGCCAACCTTCCACAAAAGGTTCATTCGAAATAATACTATTATTATCATCGTTAACCTTGCCCATCATAACGCGGTAGCCGCTTTTCCGTGATCGGTTCCATGACCCATGCTCAGCCCAAAAAATGGTATTATTAAAACGATCTGGAAATTTGTCACCCCTGTAAAAAGCAAGTCCAAGAGGCGCAACATGGGCGCCGAGTTTAAGTACTGGCGGGGTATAGTCCTGAGGACTATGACCATTTCCAAACCTAGGATCCGGCAAGTCGCCCTGATGTATGTAAGGAAAGCCAAAATGCTGACCTTCCTCTGATAATCGATTGATTTCACAAGCTGGCACATCATCCCCCAACATGTCTCTGCCATTATCGGTAAACCAGAGCTCTCTAGAGTTTGGATGGAAATCGAACCCCACCGTGTTTCTGATTCCCCTGGCGATAATTTCTGTGCCGCTTCCATCTAAATTCATTTTTAGCAGCGTTCCAAAAATTTCTTCGCCCTCGCACACATTACAGGGTGCTCCAACCGGCAGATAAATTTTCTCATCAGGACCTATCGCCAAAAATTTAAACCCATGATGTCGACGATTGGGCAGAGCATCTGTGACAGTTTCCGTGACCTGCACGCCATTCAATCTCGCGCCTATATTTTGAATTTTACTTACCCGATTTATTTCTCCAATAAAGAGGTCGCCTTTATGATAAGCAACTCCATTTGGCGTGTTTAACCCTTGTGCTACTTCAATTACTTCATCGGCACGGCCATCTTCATCCGAGTTTATTAGAGCCCAAACACTGCCGCGCAAACTGCCGACGAACACGGTATGGTCAGCACCTAAAGCCAATTGTCTAGGATTTTCTAGTTCTGCATAAACGGAGACAGAAAATCTATCTGGAAGTTTTAGTTTTTCCAAATCAACACTTTGTGCAACACCCCCAACCGAGAAAAGCACGAGAACCAAAGTCTGTAAAATTTTCACAGTATCTCTCCTTTTACTTATAATCACTTCTACTGTCTCTCGGTAATTCTTGCTGCGCGTAACATATTTTCCAAAGCATAATTTCCCTCATGACAGGCAAACTCGTAAATAGGTGCATTAAGTCGAGACATATTTGTTTTAACGGTAATCTTATCAGTAAATGTGCTTGGGTCATCTATCGTGAATTCGTAGTCTAGGGCATTCTCGCCTACCCTCGTGAACCTTTCAGTTAGCACCATATTTTCCGCACTACCATATGACTCACTCCGCAAAAAAAGACTGGACAACGTGTATGGAAAATTTTGCGTTACCACAACCAGAGTTTCACCCTCCCATCGGCCTCGCGAAGAGCCTGTCCAATAACGTATTGCATCGGTCAGAAAGGGCCGCCCATCCAAAGGAATAATACGCGGGTCATTCCCTAATTCTGATTTAATCACTACATGGTCTTTCGTCTGAACGATTTTTAAATTGTTATTGTAAGAGTTAGCCTTGATATGGGGAGGAAAGGTCTGTGGGAATCCTATACAGCGCGAGGCTAAACCAAAATCTTCAGGCCGATCACAAGATAAAGCCGCGAAAGAAACTCGCACGGGTCTGTCTGTGATAACGACGCCTCCATAATTACAAGGGTTTGACGGCGGAGGTGAGAACTGTGTTGTTACACCCTCCAGAGTAGGAGGTATTTGTCCGTCGCTCGGGTGGACGATTAAGGAAGTACGGGCGTTGGGATAAGGCTCGTCATAATAAGACCAAAATAAGTTGTAAGCGCCGGTGTCGTTAGTTGGTACATTCAAAATTTGGGCAGAAACATTAGACTCTCTTTCATCTCTCCGCTGTTGCCCTGTAGAAAGTTGCTGATCCCTGGTCAGTAACTCCTCTTCATTTAAATATTCACGATCACCAAATCGCTCAGGCCTTTCTAGAGGCGTTGAATCATTAAAATTCCACACCCCGTTCAAGTCAGGCTGATCATACTCGTTTCTTGGCACTTGATAACTCTGTGCCCAAGCACAATCAAACATCAAGAGTAATGGTATTAATAAATAATTCATGGTCATTAAAATCGCTCTAACACCTAAATTCATACGATACTCGGACTTACTTGTTACCTAAACGCCAGGATTAGTTTATTTCTTATCAGGCTGAGCATACTTTTTTACGAAAGGTAATACTTCGTCCACGATCGATTGGAGTCTCGGGGCTATCCTAAACGTTGAGTTTTGAATCAAAGTAGTCGCAGCTCTAGAATTCACCTTGGGATGCAAAAAGTCGATCTCTTGCCCATGGTGAAGAATGAGCGTAGCAGGCACCTCAAGTGCCATTAGCTGCTCATCGGTCATTCCAAGCGTTGTTTTTGCATGAAACGATGCTAGGTACTCCCCCGTCATCTTCATTGTTCCTAAAAAGTCGTCTATGTTTTGTTCCAAAAATATCTGTTGCAGTTCTGGGCTATTCCGCTCCATATAGGCCTTCCACAATGGCGTCTGAGCAACTGCCTCCATCGAGGTCAGACTATCATCCCTTAAAAAGCTCAAAAAATATTCGTCCGAGAGGCGCTGTGCTGCTATCGGCCCGCCGGTAAGCGGCGCAATGATCAACGCATCCACTTGCTCTGGGTATCGCTCCGCTAAAACCATATTTGAACGAGAGCCAGAGGACATACCATAAAATATTGCGGAATCAATATCTAATCGTTGCAACAGTACGTGCAGGTCCTCCGCTTCTTCAGCCGACAATGGTTCGGCATTATCAAAAGAAACTTCCGATCGTCCTAAGTTGCGACGGTCCATAATAATGACCCTTAGGTCACTGGATGCAGCAGCCAGATTTTTAGCAAACGCTCCAAAACCCTCGATATCCCCCATCCCACCTGGAGTTACAATTAATGGGATCGATCCATTTGGGTTATAGATCTCCACGTTTAAGGTCATGTCGCGGTCCGGCCTTAGGTCTACCCTACGATTTTCTGTTAGGACGCTATCGGAGCCCGGCACAGGATTCGCCTTAAAATAGACTTCGATCCAAATATTATTGGCGGCGCCCTTAAACAATGTCGGGTCAGGATTGAAATTAGGGTCAGTATTAACCCTTGAGTCTTGAGCAACCAACACTGAGTTACAAAGTAGTATCGTGGTTAAGAGAGTAGAATTTATAGTAATCCTGAACATAAGAAACCCAAGGCAATGAAAGTGGTGGCTATCTTAATATACGCACCTATTTTTATTAATACTTATTTTAAATACTTAGTCGAAGTATGCTTGATCAACTTACTCAACCATCTCTGGTCGCCGTTGCAAGAAATCGGTGATTTGATCGTAGGCCAACCCGAATTCGAGAACCTTTTTATCTTGCCCAAAGTTAGCCATGATTTGCACTCCCATCGGTCTTCCAAGGTCATCAAAACCGACCGGCACATTCATTGCGGGTATACCTCCCAAACTTCCTAATATCACGATTTCCATCCACCGATGATAGGTATCCATTGGACGCCCATCTATTTCTGTTGGCCAGGCAACACTTTTGGGGTAAGGAAAAACTTGTGCAGATGGAATAGCCAAAAAGTCATATTCAAGGAAGAGGCGATCCAACTCTCTATACCACTCTCCACGAATAGCATTAGCGCGAGCCCGGTCTCCCTCTGTAAGAATTTGTGATTGCTCAATCTCCCAAACAAGATCTGACTTCAATTTATCTCTCGTAACGGGGTCATCATAGAAACGTTTCATATTGGCGCGACCCAGGTGCCTAAGTGTTGTCCAACAGAACCATAGATCTTCAGGATTAAATTGAGGTAACACTTCGTCAACCTTCGCGCCCGCTTCTCTCATAAGACCTAAGCTATTTTCACACAAATCAAGGATGCCGGGTTCCATTGCAAAATACCCGTCTAAGCTGCCTAGCCAACCTATCTTCACCGCTGATAAATCTAGCGGGTTAAAATTCTCACCAATATTTTTTACAGCAATTGTTTTTAAAAACTTAATCGTATCAGCTGTATTTCGACCCATCGGTCCAGAGGTGGAAAGACTTCTTTGGCTAGGATCTCTGCCACTCATAACATTCGTGCTCGGTCGATATCCGATCACATTGTTAAAAGCCCCTGGGTTCCTAAGAGAACCCATCATGTCGCTACCGTCGGCAACTGGCAGCATTTGGGTCGCCAGGCCACAACCAGCTCCACCACTGCTGCCACCCGACGTTAACTTCGGATTATA
>Ga0066836_10000551_pt1 | contig 18213 bp, 13 predicted proteins | sample ETNtaG_18_FD_71568 | JGI IMG/M metagenome (GOLD analysis project Ga0066836, IMG submission 71568) | Marine microbial and viral communities from oxygen minimum zone, Eastern Pacific Ocean - ETNP201302SV91 | ecosystem: Environmental > Aquatic > Marine > Oceanic | place: Pacific Ocean: Eastern... | reverse complement strand
TGCGTACTCACCGGGATAATCTCCGTACATATCGTTCCACCCTTGAAACCAAACAAAACCAGCAATCTCGTAGCCTCGCCCGTCATATTCTGGAAAGCGCGACTTGATTTCACTGAGAGTAGTTTTAATTTCAGTCATCATTAATCGATAAAAATGACCATAACTATTAACTACCTGCTTGCGGTATTCGTCATTCTTAGCCTTTCGAATTTCATCTAGAGAGGCACTGCTTTTTGCCTCCACCTCTTTTCGGCTGATTTTTGGATTATCTTGTTTTGCTTTATTCCATTCGCTACGAATTATGTTGTTATAATCTCGCTTAATCATGTTTTCGACAAGCTGCTCGAGCGCCTCCTTAGATGGAACCCCAGAACTAGGCGGTCGAAAATCACGACCAATACTCTTACCTCCCCAAGCCGTCTTGATCAATAAGACTGGTTCCTCATAGTGATCACCCACAATATGACCGAACTGCAACTCAAGCCCAATACATCCCGGCGAGCCATAACCAACTGTCAAATCACCACGACGATCTAGGTAGTTAATCCAAACATCATTACGCTTAATATATTCTCCACCCTTGTGAAAATGCGCAAAAAAATCCTTGGTCTCTGGTGCTTTTATTTGGTGATTAAGTAATGGATCAATCTTCCCCTTACCTTCCATGTTAGATTGCCCAGCTAGTATAAAAACCTTCACCGGCTTCGCTTCTTCAGCAACATTAGAAGCTATCAATATTAGATATAAAAATAATAAAAGAAATCGATTCATAAACTTACTTCCAAATGATTGATCTATAAAATCACAAAAACAACTACTTTATACTTGCCGATGTCGATCTGTACGCAGTAGTAAAGAGCTAAAAGAGATAGCCACCAATAAAGCATTACACAAATGAACAAAAACAGAGAAAGAGGCTTTACACTGATTGAGCTTCTAGTCGTCATTGCCATTATAGCAATACTAGCAGGAATGCTGCTTCCCGCTTTAGCTAAAGCAAAACAAAAAGGCGTACAGACTGTTTGTATTAATAACCTTAAGCAATGGGGACTGGTTTGGCAATTTTACACTGACGAAAATGACGGTAAATTCAGTAATGGGTTAAAAGTAGGCTGGGCTCGTGGTGAATGGGTAGCTTCTCTAGAAAAATTTTGGCGCAAGCAGGACATCCTTCTTTGCCCAGCTGCCAACATGGCTCGAAGCGGCGCTGGTGAAAGTTACCGACTCATTAAACCACAAAAATACAAAAACGATCCATACGCTCCTTTTGGTAGCTACAATGCCTCCTACAGACATGGACATATTTCAGCCGATAGCGGTATCCCGACCAGATCAAGCTACGGCAACAACAATTGGCTTTACAACGCACCTCGAACCATACAAAGCAGAAATATGAATTGGCATTGGAGAACAATGGACCCATCTGGGCACGATCTTCATAATATTCCGATGTTCCTAGACACTATGTGGCGTGGTGGAGGACCTTATCACGGTGGTTCCGCTAAAATAAGTCCGGGCAACTACAATGGAGATTGGCAAGGTGCAGGAAAAGAGATGATGCACTTCGCCTTCGATCGACATGCTGGAGGTATTCAGGGTGTTTTTATGGATCACTCCGTACAACACATTCCAATCAAAAAACTTTGGAGATTAAAATGGCACAGGGAATTTAACACCGGCATAAAGGTCAACTGGCCTGCCTGGATGCGGGCTTATCCCGAGCATTATTAAATTTCACCTTCTAAAAAAACGAAAAAGAGCCTGAATTATCTCGGCTCTTTTTTATTTTTAGCTTAACCAGAAAATCTCACTAGCTTAACATGCATTGTCTATAGAGCATATGGAGTCCGCTCACAACCTATCTCAATTCAAGGAAAAGCTACTCATCATGGCAAGCCATGCAGAAGGCATGGTCACACGAGCAGTCAGAGCGCATTTGGATCGGGATGAGCCAGCTGCCAAGCAAGCACTCGAAACAGATGAGATAATTGACCAACTTGAAATCCAAATCGACCGCATAGCGCTTACACTTCTTGCAAAAAGTACAGACGATTTTGAACTTAGACAGATAACATGCGGCATGAAAATTGCCCAAGATCTGGAAAGAGTTGGTGATGAAGCTAGTACGATTGCTAGACGATCCATTCTATTAATGAACCTTCCTTCATTAGACACTCCATTAGACATCACGGAAATTACATTTCTAGTAAATGCGATGCTTAAAGATGCACTGGATGCATTTGTTGTCGGCAATACTGTTCTAGCAAGGGGGATCATTCCAAGAGACAAACAAGTTGACCAACTAAACAACACATATCAGCAACAACTCATTACTTTAATGGAGGCCGACTCAAAAAATATATTTAGAGGCATACACCTCAGCGTGATTACAAAAAGCCTAGAGAGAATTGGTGATCACGCCAAAAATATCGCCGAAGATGCTGTGTTACTTCACGAGGGCAAGGACATAAGACACAACGCAATAAACCAGTCGTAAAATGCCAAAAAAAGAAGCCCGTATATTGGTCGTAGACGATGAACCCGATGTGCTTGAGCTCCTCGTATTCCACCTAAAAAAAGAACAGTTTGAAGTTACTGTAGCTGACACTGGGGACAAAGCATTAGCCACGGCAAGAGAACAATTGCCCAATCTCATAATACTTGACCTCATGTTACCAGGAATCAATGGGCTGGAAATCTGCAAGCTACTTAAACAGGATCCAAAAACCGGTAATATTCCAATCCTTATGCTTACAGCACGAGCAGGAGAGGAAGACCGTATTAGGGGCCTAGAGTTAGGTGCCCATGATTATGTTACTAAACCATTCAGCCCCCGCGAATTAGTTCTAAGAGTAAGGAATTTACTCCCGCTCAAGGAGAATGAAAAAAAATCAGTTAAAATAATTGAAAGTGGACCTTTTTATTTGGATACAGTCCACCACCGAGCAACTGTAAACGGTGATAATATTATTATCACATCAACCGAATTTAAATTACTCTGCCTACTGACCAGTAGAGTCGGAGAAGTACAAACACGCGAAACATTGTTGCGGGATGTATGGGGTTATGAACCAACAATCGACACACGCACGGTAGATACCACAATTCAAAGATTGCGGTCTAAAGTAGGCGACGCATCAAAACACATCGAAACTGTTCGAGGCATCGGTTACCGATATATAGAATCTTTATCATGACTGGCTGGTTTATTGCTTTAATCCTTCTTATTTGCCTTATTACTATTCATTTATTATGGCGTCAAAAATATAGCTCACTAAAGATTAAACACACTGACCTGCAAACTAAGCCTAGCAAACTAGTTAGAGCAGGCATGACGGAAATGTTCGCCAATATGCCTGATGGAATCTTAGTCACCAACGCTGAAGGAAAGATTGAATTTGCCAATTCAGCATTTTGCAGCATGTTTGATCTAACTGACGATCCATCTGGAAAAACAGTGATGGAAGCAATCCGAATACATCAAGCAAATGATTTAATTGAAAGACTGAATCAAGAAAGCAGTGTAACAAATGAAGAATTCATGCTTCCAAACCTTGAACAACGTTATCTACAGGCCAACGGCGTAGCAATCCGTGAAAAAAGCAAAAAATATCGAGGAGCAATTTTAGTTTTTCATGACTTATCAAGAATCAAACGTCTAGAAAATCACAGACAAGAATTTGTAGCTAACGTCAGCCACGAACTTCGAACCCCTCTATCGATTATAAAAGGCTATGTCGAAACTCTGCTAGATATCGAAACAGACACTGAATCTAATAACCACCGGTTTTTGAAAAAAATTGAAAATCATTCTGACCGACTGACATTCTTAATTGAAGACATCCTTACTTTATCACGACTAGAGTCAGGGGAAACCACACTTGAAGAAAATTACGTAAATATCCGTAATCTTACAGAAAGCGTTTTTGAAAGCCTCAAGGAAATGGCTGAAAAAAAAGATGTTCAACTTCAAAATAAAGTCCCTGAAGATTTTATAATGCTAGCAGACAATCGACGTATATTCCAGGCTTTGAACAACCTCATTGAAAACGGAATCAAATATGGCGGCGAATGTGTTTGTGTTTCAGCAGAAAAAAACAAAGAAGAAATAGATATATGTATAGAAGATGATGGACCAGGCATCCCCTCCGAATCATGCGAACGAATTTTCGAACGCTTTTATCGGATTGACAAAGCACGCTCAAGAGAAATGGGCGGCACAGGGCTCGGATTATCAATAGTTAAACACGTCACTCAACTTCACGCTGGCACTGCCCGAGTTGAAAGCACTCCCGGAAAAGGAGCACGCTTCCATTTAACTTTTCCAATTATCGAGAAAGAAAAAAGTTCAAATGAACAAACAAAGGGCATTAACAGGTAAGCAATCTGCCAAAGAAAATTCAATATCGCAGTTGGTTATCCATTGAGTAACTGCCATTAAATGATCATAATATACTACGCATGGGTTGTGTATCCGAATATCAAGTTTCAACCAAAAAAAAGTGGAGAACATTTTTTGTCCGTTACTGGTTTCTCTTTATGCTTGTTTTAATGATACCATGTGGAATCTGGTTTCCGGAAGGAGGCAAGATAATCAAAAACACAGGCTGGGCAACCCCAACACTTGTTGGGATTATGATGGGAATATCCGGCTTCACTCTAAATACAAGTAAACTTCAGAGCCAAGCAGCAAACCTAGGAGCAATCGGACTCGTCTTGATTTCAATCTATTTCATTGCACCACTTGCGGCATATTTCTTAGCCATAACACTTCAGCCAGAAAACAATCCTCACTTCTTGACGGCGGTAATGATTTTAGCAGCACAGGCAAGCAGTCTCGCATCAGCTCTAGCCTTAACCGTACTGTCCAGAGGCAATCAAGAGATCGCCCTAATCTTCACACTGCTTTCAAGTTCGCTAACAGTCATAATGACACCGCTGATTCTAAAATTAAGCCTTGGAGCTAATGTAGAGTTTCCCGCAGTTAACATGATCCTGAAAATGTTGCAGGTTGTTATTTTACCGGTTGTGTTAGGCCAAATAATACGTCGTTTTTTGTGGGAAAAATCCCAACCATTTATAAATGGGATTCGACTGGCACCTCAGATGATTATCCTAATATTTGTATATTCTGGCTTTTCCGTAGCTACAGGCCAAATTCAAGGCAATACAGAAATTGTCCTACGTATCGTACTTATATCCGCTTTGCTTCATACAATTTTATTAGTATGGAACTATACTATGAGCCTGTTACTTCGCTTTGACAGTGCTACCAGTACTGCAGTCGTCTTTTCAGGCTCACAAAAAACCCTACCAAATGGGATTTATCTTTGGGAAAAATTCTTCGGCGACAATCCTATTGGAGCCCTACCTCTTGCTATTTACCATCTTATTCAACTAGTAGTTGACACCCTACTTGTTCCATTTTTCGAACATAGAAACAAGAAAGACTAGTATAATATTACTTATCAAAACTTCGTCAATTACGTATCCAACTCCGTAATGGTGAATGCCTAATAAGATCAATAAATAGCTCGTTCAACTTGGCTGCCTTATTTTCCTCCAATCGAATAGTGGCAAGCGCTGTCATAAACAATACTAGAGCCACACCAACAAAATAAATCGTATATTCGTTCCATTCAATTCCAAGCCAAATGTCCTCTTTAGCAGACAACAAATCGATCATTAACCCCCACAATGTAGGCGATATACCCATCGCCAAATTTCCAACAACAGCATAAACAGCAAAATAATAACTACATCCCAAACGTGGAACTGTCGACATTGCCAATCGCGTCATCGACATTGTGACAGCAGAAAGAACAAAGCCGAAACTGAAATATAAAGCCGCCACGCCATAAAAATTTAAAGGCACTACCCTTCCCGCAATCAAACCAAACAACAGCACACACAATAACCCAACAATAATTCCAAACAAAATAACTGGACGGCTACCTAGCCGATCCAATCGATTCTTAAGAAACCAAAGTGTTCCTAGCGCACCAACAAATTTCGCAGCAGAAGCTAACATTATATAATTCACCTGCATGCCGGCCTCAGCTCTAAGATACTTAACAGTAAAAGCCGCCAAACCACCAAGTGAAACAGCCATAAAGAACTCTACCCAAAGTAATTTTCGAAATGGTTTATTCTTAAAAATATCATTCCAAGGAGCTTGTTGTTTTTTTCCTTTCTCTTCTTCCGGCGGCAACACATCCGGCACTCGACGAATAAAAAGCAAACTCAAACCTCCAACTAAACAACTGAAGCCAAATAAAACCGCAAACTGAACATTTTTTGGAGCCTCTCCCAAATATATCGCAACAAGCAAAAACGCCAGAAGACTTCCTGCGTTTGCAAACGCACTTTCAAAAGTAAGATATCTGCCTCGAATATTTTCGGGAATTAAACCACGAATCCAAGGGAACCAAGCGCAACTTGCAATTCCCCTCACCATGTTAAATGCAAATAAAAAAACAAGCACCAACGCCAACTGGCTTTGTGAGTTCAACACCCCTTCCATCAAAGGCACAAATCCCAGACCTAGGACAAACAACAACCGAACTGTCCATCCGGTTGAAATAAAAAACTTGTATCCCCATCGACCAACATGTGCTGCAGCAGGAATCTGAAAAATCACCATCAGCGGCGTCATCCCAGCGATTAATCCCATAATAGTTGCGCTGGCCCCCAAACTTTCTGCATAGAGAAAAATTGGACTATCCATGATGATTTGACAGGACAGAAAATTGAGGAAAAAAAACCAAAAAAGACTCTGCACCCCTTCTGGAAATGTCGAATTTGAAGCAGTCTGACTCAAGGCCAAGGAGTGGGCCACATGGTGAATACAAACGTCAAGCGAAGTCAACGGTCACCAGGCTTTTTATCAAACGGTGAACGCATTCTATTATTCAAAAGACCACCTCGCACCGCTGCTCCCCCCTGAATATTACCCTGAAATAAAAGTGGGGTAGAACGCTTAGCTGAAATACTCGGAGGTCGAGAGATAATATCAGAAATTGCATTACCCGAAGAGAGAGATTTCACACCTATAACAGGCGGCTTCGCAGTTCCATTTAATTCATCTACCCCGACGCCTGTGATTGGTGTTGAGTTAACTGGATTAAATCTGGATCCAAAATTTAACGGAGCAATACCAAAAGTTTTTTGCCCTGAATTCTCCCCTTTACCACTTAAAAAGGAATTGCTCCCAAAAATACTCTGTGAACCGTCGCCTGCCGAATTGAAGAATCCACCTTTACTCTTACCTACTAGTTGGCCAGTTGGATCTGCTGATTCGCTCCTCCCACCGAAACGACCAGCCTTGGATTCAACTCTATCTCGATTTGTCCTAAACGGATTTCCAGAACCGTTTTTTTGACGAGCAAATGGTGAAAAATCTGTGATCGCATTACGAGATGCAAAAGGCGAATTTCCACGAAACGCAGACTCCGATTTTTTATCTTTTTTTTCAAAAACCAAATCTAGTCTAATATCATTTTTATCCAATCGATCTTCATCTTCATCTTCATCTTCTAGATAATTCGATCCCTTCTTCCGTTTGTCCGATTTACGACCTTTATTGGGACGAGATTTTTTACCCTCACCACGAATAAAGTCCTGCACAACACCATTTGATTTTCTATAGGAATCAAGAAATAGGCGCTGATCTTCGTTTATGGTATCGCCATCAATAGACAAATCTCCCTGTTCTTGATCAGTATCCCCCATCTCGTGAAACATCCAATTTTTCTTACGATCAAACATCTCAAGTAATCTTCGAGATGATTCGCGATCCGTTTTTGTAGTTGGAATAGGATACAAGGCAGAGGCTACCCCGCTAGCGGATTTAGCTGTACTAAGTAAACCACGTCCGGAATTCGTTTTGGTCTCTTTCGTACGAGACTTGAGCACTGCCCCCCCTTTGGACGAAAAAAAACGTGGCTCCTCAGCAAATGCAAAGTGAGAGCATAACAATATTGCCAGAATAACAACTGGCAAATACAACGTCTTTTTAAGGTGAAAATTCAATATTAAACCTATTATAAGGTCAAAAACGACTGCTGTGAGACAACGACACTAGAGTAATGTTCAATTTCCTGTCTCAGATTTAGAACGGATACTAATCGGATTTGTAAACAAGAGGGAATTTGGCACCAAAATCTTCTCATCTCCCTGTTCGAGTGATGTATATCGCAAATCGATCGACATTACAAAACCCTCGAACGATTTCACACTAATCCACTGCCCGACTCTGAATGGACGATAAATCAAAATCAATACACCTGACAACAGATTACTAATTGAATCTTTAAGCGCAAAACCAACAGCAAAACCAGTTAGACCAAGACTTGCAACAATCGCAGATACATTAATACCAACCGTACCCAACGCCGTAACTAATCCAACAATCCAAAGACCCACATTTGCCACGCGAGCAAGTAAGTTGACTACGCTGGAATCAATGCCTGTTGCATTCCCGGCTTTACGAATTATTTTCCGGACAACAATCGCTAGAATCCAAAAAACAATTAGGATAAGAACAGACACCCAAATCTTCTCCACCCAATCCATCACTAAACCAGAGAAATTCGCTTCAATCCCAAGTCGGTCCAAAACATTTGTTTCCTGTTGGGCAAAAGCAAAGTTTGGCGATAAAGCCATAATTAAGATCCAAAAAATGCTTCTTTTATTCATAATCGTCGCCTTAAAGAAAGACTGTTGAAAATCAGCATATCAAGCAAGCTCGAGTTGTGCTGTTGCTTGACATGCAGCAGCACTTCTTCAGCATTCCGAAGTGCCCAATCACATGCCTTTATTGCCTTTTATGGCAATTACAATACTACTTAGCCAAGCAAACTACTCACTCGCCCAATCAGATAAAAACACCTCGGCCACGACTGCCATGAAAGCGGTGGTTGATCAAGTTGAGTCAGATTGGATCGATGGACGCTGGTCTAAAGTTGATATAGGCCCCTTTCTATCATCCACTATTAACACAATAAACGGCCGTGTTAATAAAGGAATAGCAATAAAGGTTGGCAATAAAGAACAAGCAACAGTTTGTTTTAACACCGAATTACTTAGTTACCATTCTGGCTGGATAGGTGGATTTTTAACTCTTAAATCAAGTCGTTTTGGTCTGGGTGATTGGCCCGACCCTAAGGGGGAAATGATATTTATTAATGGAAATCATGTAGGCTGGTCACATCAATCAAAATGGAAGGATCCCCGACCAAATAAGCGCGGACCGCTTCCGCGGCAATGGGGCAAATATCTAGGACTATATCGGCACGGAAAACGAGTGGTATTACATTACAACATAAATGACACTACTGTACTTGAATCCCCATGGGCAGGGGAAGTTAATGGTGAAACATATCTATCACGAACCATTGAAGTAGAACCATCATCAAAAAAACTTTCAAATCTCATAGCCTCATATCCAAATTCTGACGTAAAATACTTAAATTCTAATAACGCAAAAATAACCAACGAAACAAAAGAACTCTGGATTCGAGTACTTGGCAAAGACGCTTCGATAAGTGTGAAGAATAATCGAATTAATCTAACCTTAGCACCAAGTCAAAAAAAACGGGTTGTAAAGGTTCTATTTAGCGAATCCAAAGAAACGCTTGACCAAATTTCTAATCAAAATATCACTATAGATCCCCCTTCTAACTTTACCCATGGTGGACCTGGAATCTGGAGACCCTTGGTAACCAATGGTACTGTTGGAAAAACAAAAAATTCATTTGCAATCGATACTATTCGCTTACCATTCAACAATCCTTGGAATGCGTTACTATTTACTTCCGGCCATGATTTTCTGAATGATGAATCTGCCTTGCTTGCAACCGTTCACGGCGACATATGGCGAGTAACTGGCATAGATAAAACTTTGAAATCTGTTAAATGGACGCGCTTTGCAACCGGTTTGTTTCAGCCACTTGGCCTAAAGGTGGTCGACAATCGAGGTTTTGTAATATGCCGAGATCAAATCACTCGGCTTCATGACTTTAACAACGACGGAGAAGCAGACTATTACGAAAATTTTAATAATGACGTATTCGCTTCCGGAGGCGGTCACTCCTTTAACACAAATCTAGAAACTGATTCAAAAGGCAATTTTTATTTCACAAAATGTGCTGAAGGAAATCCTCATGGAGGAACAGTACTTCGAGTAAGTGCTGATGGAGCAAATCTGGAGGTATACGCAACTGGTTTTCGAAACCCTAATGGCATGGGCATTAGCCCGCAGGATATCGTCACAGTCGGAGACCAACAAGGTGGCTGGGTTCCGGAAACACGCGTCGATGCAACCCGTAAAGGCGGGTTTTATGGGTACATACCAATGCACCATCGAGATAAAAAGCCTGATACATACGATGCCCCGTTCGCATTTGTACCTAGGGCAATGGATAACTCTGCTGGCGGTCAGCTTTGGGTGCCAGATAACCACTGGGGAGCACTTGCAGGTAAATTGATTCACCTCTCGTACGGTCGCTGTACCGCGATGGTCGGCATGACTGATCTTTCAGAAAAAACACAGGGAGCGATGATCAGCTTACCCGGACGATACTTGTCTGGTGCAATGCGCGGCCGATTCAATCCGCACGATGGAAATATGTATGTTTCTGGTCTTCGCGGATGGCAAACATCCGCTGTGCATGACGGTTGTTTCCAACGACTCCGTTTCGAAGGAGGTAAAATCCGACAGCCAATCAGCTACTCCACACATCCAGGAAAAATTGAAATCACCTTCGACACTACTCTTGATAAAAAATTAGCCGAAGATTCGGAAAGCTATTCGATCGAGCAATGGAATTACTTATGGAGCAGTCAATATGGCTCAAAGGATTGGTCAATTATAAATCCAAAAAAGAACGAACGCGACCCCGTCACCATACAGTCTGCTAAACTGAAAAGTGACAATAAAACAGTTGTATTAACTGTTCCTAATTTATCCAGGGCTATGCAGTTTGAACTCAAATATGATATTGATGATTCGCAGGGAAAACTCGTTCGAGGATCACTAGCCGGAACAATAAATAAACTATGAAAAAAGATACCATTATTCCTAAACCATCACTTTGGTTGGTTATGCTAAGCACCGCAATGGCAGGCGGCATGGGCTGGGGTATTCGCGGACAGTACGGACATGAAACTGGAGCGATGATTGCCGGCCTATTGGTAAGCCTCGTTCTAGTTTTTCTGTTTTGCCCTGGCAACTCCTCAATCCATGTCGTTCGGGCAGCAGCACTAGGAACGATAGCTATGGGGTTTGGTGGATCTATTACCTACGGGCAAACAATTGGCCTCACCCACGATAGTCCATTGATCGGAAACTGGGAGGCATTGAGATGGGGTATGCTCGGCCTGGCAATTAAGGGAGGTATCTGGATCGGTTTTGCTGGACTATTCCTTGGCATAGGACTGGGCGGAAAACGATATCAACCATCCGAAATGTTCTTACTTATTCTAGCTATGCTTATAGCCGTAGTAATAGGTTGGTGGCTTCTAAACACTCCTCACGATCCAGATAACAAGAAATTGCCATTCCTGTATTTTTCCGATCACTGGAAATGGGAACCAGATGCTACACTGAAACATCGCCCTGAAATCTGGGGAGGCTTACTGTTTGCATTACTGAGCGGCATTATATATGCCGGCCACAAAAAAAATGACCAACTAGCGCGCAATCTCGCACTCTGGGGAATGCTCGGAGGCGCACTAGGCTTCCCGCTTGGCCAAACGCTTCAGGCTACAAATGCCTGGAATCCAGATTTCTTCCGCGAAAGCTTTCTCGGAGGAGTAACGAAATATTTCAACTGGTGGAATATTATGGAAACCACCTTTGGAGCAGTAATGGGGGCAATCCTTGGACTTGGACTGTGGATAAATAGAAGGCGAATAGCAGTGTCAAATGAGACCGATGTAAGCCCCCTCCCCAACTGGCTAATAGGAATTTTGCTGATAATACATGTATCCCTACTTGTTCTGGTAGAATTCAGTAAACTTGATTGGATTGACGGTGTATATGACCTAGGCCTGATGATAGGGCTTATTCCTCTGGTTCTATGCATAAGAGGACGCTTGGGGCCTTACTTGCAACTATTACCTATCACCCTAATACCAATTGCCGGAAAGACACTTCGAGCGCTGGTTGACCCAGTAAATCAATCCCTTTATTGGCTATTATATCTAATCCTCCCAATATTAATTGCTACAACCATCGCCATTTGGTTTGCACGACAAGCCAAACCAAATGGCGAGCATCCGTTATTCATTCGTAGCGCTCTACTCTTCTCTGTTTGGATCTATCACGGACTAAACTTTGCCTTCTTTAGTTTCCCTTGGCCGTGGGAGGCTTGGGGAGGGCGTACTCCAAATGCCATAATATTCTTCATTTGCATGTTAGGACTAAGTGCTCTGGCCCTTTTCTACAATCCAACCGAACGGCGTTGGCAGGGTAATTTGTGGCGATGTGAGAGAGATTGACCCAAGCCAAACTAAAACTCACCATCGGCCACATGAAAATCTGCCGTTATGTAAATGCGGACAATCAAGTTCACATAGGCCTAGCTAAAGACGATAAAACGCTGCTAGACCTGACCGCTGCCGAAGTGGAGTCAATCACTTCCATTATGGAAAATGACGCTCCCGAAAAATTCTTATCGGACTTGAAAGGTGAAGATTTACCTGAGGTTCCACTTAATAATGTTAATCTACTTTGTCCAATCGAGATGCAAGAAGTTTGGGCTGCAGGCGTAACTTATTTACGAAGCAAAGATGCCCGAATGGAGGAATCAGACTTTAGCGCGACCGCATATGACCGTGTTTACGATGCGCCAAGGCCGGAAATTTTCTTTAAATCATCACCTGAAAAAGTAGTTGCTTGTGGAGATAAAGTCGGAATCCGTAAAGATGCCAAATGGAATGTACCAGAACCGGAACTAGTACTTGTCATGAACTCAAATGGAGCCATTTCAGGATATGCTGTGGGAAACGATATGAGTTCTCGTGATATTGAAGGTGAGAATCTTTTGTATTTACCTCAAGCCAAAGTCTATCACCGCTCATGCGCCATAGGACCATGGATCACCGTCGGAGCAAACGAAAAGGAAGCTCGTGAGTGGGAAATCAGCCTAAGCATAGAACGCGCTGGCAACAAAGTTTTCGAAGGTAACGTAAGTGTAAATCAGATTAAGCGTTCCTTTGATGAACTGAGTAAATATATGAATCAATCTCAGGAATTCCCGTTCGGCAGCGCCTTACTCACAGGCACTGGCATTGTCCCTAGTGACGACTTTACTCTACAAGTAGACGATATAATCTCGATCTATATCTCAGGAATCGGATGCCTGAAAAATAGCGTTATTGCGGTTTAATAATAGATTTACTTTTTCGAGGACGGCGACGCAGACCATTTTGTAGCCAGAGTCGCCAAACCATCCAAATTGCTTCACGAACAATTTTACCACTCATCTTTGAGGTTCCAACAAATCGATCAGTGAAAATAATGGGCACCTCGGCAATCTTGTAACCAGTACGCCACAAAATATGAGTCAACTCGACCTGAAAGCTGTAACCATTAGCTTTCACTCGATCGAGATTAATAGCCTGAAGTGCTCTCCGTCTAAAACACTTGAACCCACCCGTCGGATCGGTAAATGACATACCTGTGATAATCTGCACATACTTCGCCGCAAACAAACTAAGCATGAGTCGACTAATTGGCCAATTAATCACTCTAATCCCCTCACAGTAGCGAGAGCCTAAAACTAAATCGGCATTCTCAGATTCCGCCTTCTCTAAGAAACGGACGATATCATCTGGATTATGAGAAAAATCGCAATCCATCTCGAAAACAAAATCGTATTCACGTTCAAGCGCCCAAGCAAAACCCGCACAGTATGCACGACCCAATCCATCCTTCTCTTGTCGGTGCAACACATGCACACATTCATTCAGCTCAGCCAACTCGTCCGCTATAGCTCCAGTGCCGTCAGGAGAATTGTCATCCACCACAAGCACATCGATTACAATTTCAAGATTAAGCAACCGCTCCACCATGGGACGGATGTTCTCCGCCTCATTGTAAGTAGGCAAAACTAGGAGCGTTTGGGACATATCAGACAATGACTCCATCAATCATACGGCGAATGTTAAGAGGATTGGCCTCTTGAAGTTCTCTAGGCAAGAGAGAATCAGGAAAGCTCTGGTAACAAACATCACGGCTAAATCGGTCAATCGCATTGGTGCCTACCGAAGTTGAACGTCCATCTGAAGTCGCAGGGAATGGGCCCCCATGAACCATAGAATGACAAACCTCCACACCGGTCGGAAACCCGTTGATCAAAACTCGACCTGCCTTAGTCTCAAGAATTTCGAGCAAATCGCGGTTAGCCTCAAGATCAGCCTCGGTGCCATGAACGGTTGCGGTTAACTGGCCTTCAAGCGATTTGGCAAGTGCCAACATTTTATCTTTGCTATCATGAGTCACTATCAACGTGGATGGACCAAATAACTCCGCACCAAGTGATGCGTCATGCAGAAAGGAATCAGAGGTCGTACGAAACAATACAGCTTCAGCCTGACATTTACCTTCGCCAGCCTCACCCCTTGCCAATGCCTCAACTGCAACATTCTCACCCAAAGATCTGGCACCAGAATCATAAGCTGAACCGATACCTGAATTGAGCATCGTAGCGCTAGGGCTGGAATCTACAAGTTCCGTAATCTTGGAAATAAACGGTTCAAGATTTGAATTGTTATCGACAATAGTAAGGCCTGGATTAGTACAGAATTGCCCCACACCCATTGTCATGGAACCGTGCAGACCGGCTGCCAATGCCTCGCCTCGATCAGCCATTGCACCTGACAAAATAAAAACCGGGTTAATACTACTCATCTCTGCATAAAAAGGAATCGGCTCCGGGCGATCAGCTGCGATTTTCATCAACGACTGACCTCCAGCCCGAGAACCAGTAAACCCAGCTGCCTTAATTTTAGGGTGCCGCACCAAAGATTGACCAGTTTCTCGACCAGGCCCGTACAAAAGCGAGAAAACCCCTTCAGGTAAACCACTATCTTTAACGGCATTTGTCACGGCTTTGCCAACGAGTTCAGCCGTTCCAGGATGCGATTGATGAGCTTTAACTATTACCGGACATCCAGCTGCCAATGCTGATGCCGTGTCACCTCCAGCCACGGAAAATGCTAGAGGAAAGTTGCTAGCACAAAATACAGCCACAGGACCAAGAGGCCGTTTCATAGAACGTGTATCCGGCTTGGGTATAGGGGCACGATCTTGATCGGCGTGATCAATACGCGCTCCAACCCACGAACCTTCTTCTGCCACTGAAGCAAATAATCTCAATTGGGCACAAGTTCGACCGGTCTCCATTTTAATTCGAGGCTCCGGCAAACCGGTCTCCTGCGGGGCTAATGCAGCTAATTTATCGCTGATTAATTCAATGTTATCAGCAATCTTCCTCAATAATGCAGCCCGTTCGCCTCCACTAGACTTGCCGAAAACTTCGAATGCCTCTTCTGCCAATTCTACTGCACGATTTAGTTCTGTTTCTGAAACAGCCGCATATCCAGGCTGCAATGCCTCACCAGTAGCCGGATTGACTCCAAAAATTGTCGATTCACTCTGGGCACTTGATTGAAATCCAATAGACGATTTCCCACTTAATTCTGCCATTTCGGAAAATTACACCAAACTTCCTGCCGATAGAAGAATGCACTGCAAATTGCATTACAAATACTGATTAAATTTTGCTTGCGAAGGCTAAACCAAATTGTAACGCTCAACCCACAGCGATTATTCATAATTTTATTTTAAACTTTAGTTTAAAATCGGATTATTGTCTCTTTGCACCAAATTTTTAACCAAAAAATATTCATGTTAAAGAAGTTAGTTACAATATTGTCGACCCTTACAATTTTGTTTGGAGTCGCTTCGTCAACCCAAGCTGCAGTCAATAAAGGCGCCCTTCTAAAGGGAAACCAAACTGTTAATGGCAACAACAACCTTAAAGGGGGAGCGTTAATCTCTTGGAACACCTACTCTTCAGTTGATCCAACTATTTTTAGTCACGATCTCTACTCTGAAAAGCTAACTGTTTTAAAAGCAGGTCACTATCTAATAGCTGTAACACTTCCGATTGAATCGGCGATCGGCCAACGCGCCACGCAGAGAGCTCAGCTTAGGGTCAATGGAGGAGCAAATGGCCACCTATACTCTCTAGGCCAATCAAGTTATGCTAGAAATTCAGGAGGTCATACCGAGGGGTCATCACACTTTGCAACACTGGTTTGGCTAGCAGCAGATTCTGTTCTAACTCTTGATGCTGTCGACATTGCAGGTAATGCAAACAACCGCTTCCTTCGTACTGCAACCCTTTACGCCGAAAAGGTGGAAGGAAATCGAAATGTATTTAATGCCACAGCAACTAAGATTGAATCAGGTGACAACCTAAATGTCGCCGAAGATACTGAGGGTCGCAATTTGATCTGGACCGGCAAACGAATCAATAGCGCTTTTGGCTTTGTAAAAGCGACACCTGCACCTGGAATTACCCTTAAGGAAGAAGGAAGCTATCTTGTTTATGTTAACATCCCACTTCAAGGAACCGTGGGGCGCGCATCGGTTGGATTAGCGGTTTCATTAGATGACGATATAGTTGACGGGGCTCGGGGCCAACAAGGTTATATTCGAAATTCAAATGGCCATACAACTTCGTCAATACACTTTTCTGGTATCGTAAACGCAACTGCAGGCTCAGTTTTAAAAATTGAAACAGCGCAACTTGCAAAAGCTGGAACAATCAAAGTTCAAAACGACAAGGCGGCTTCAATATTCATCGAAAAGCTGGATGGAACAGGATTATTTTCTGATGCATTCACAACTACTGCTGCCGAGGAAACAGCCGAGAACCTTAACCCGAATGCAAAAACTGCACTAGCGCTGGATGGAGGCGCTGGATCAACAGATCCTACCCTGGATGAAGACTATTATTCCAATGAAGGTGATTCTGAAGAGAAGATCGTAATAAAGAAGGCCGGCAATTATTTACTTAATGTAAACGGTGTGTTTACAGGAGGAAGCTCACGTGCAAATCCTAGAATTTCTGTCGAAGTAAATGGGAACACCATTCCAGGAGCTGAATCTACTGCCCACTATCTTCGACATTCAGATGGCCATGATGAGTCGTCGGGCTCTGTAGTTACAATGTTAAACGACCTAGCTGTTGATGATGTTGTAACAGTTAGTGTTCAACGGGAAGGAAATGGAGGTGTTGTTATTGCACCTGAAGACGGTCTGGTATCACTTCACTATCGTGCAAACTATTCGTCTGGCGATGGCGATACTAGCCCGCCAAAACTCGCCTCATTTGAAGGCCTAGGCATAGACGGTTTTCGTGCCAAGTTGGAAAACTTTGGTTTGAGCGTCGATGCTGCCACCATAAAAGCGACCGTTGATGGTGCCGATGCGGAACTCACAACCTCTTCCGAAGGAGGGGCAACAATAGTCAACTATTCATTTCCCGGTATTCCTGCTCCATTAAGTAAACACAATGTTTCACTAAGCTACTCTGACTCGGCCGGAAATAGTTTTACAAAGGATTTAGTCTTCTCGATAACCTTGGATTACAAGGGCGTGCCAGCAAGCTATGCGTCGTCCTCAGTGGACAAGACCGCATCTGGTTTTGTTGCCAATGTGACACAAATAAGCACCATTCAAACTGAAACACTTGCCAGCATCCATGGCGGCACTATTGAAGGCGCTGAAAAACAACTCGCAGGACAGTTTTTGAATCCGAATGAACTAGATGACAACGACAACCCACAACCTTACCTAAACGAAGCCGACCCGGATGCGTGGGATAGCTGGACCATAGCCCCTGTTGACATTGATGGAACAATCAATTGGAATCAGGATGAAGGTGCAACACAGGGTAATTTTGGTGAAGAAGCACTAATCCCTCAAATTCCAGGCTGGGGAGATAGTTCTGACGGTATCGTAGCGGAAATCCTGACCTATCTTGAACTCAAGAAAGGTTTTCATCAATTAGGCGTTAACAGTGATGATGGATTTAGCCTGTCATTTGGACCGAACGCTAAAGATGTTTTAGGGCTAGTCGCTGGACAATTTAATGGAAATCGTGGTGCCGCTGATACCATTTTCAATATTGTTGTACC
>Ga0066836_10000550_pt1 | contig 18218 bp, 15 predicted proteins | sample ETNtaG_18_FD_71568 | JGI IMG/M metagenome (GOLD analysis project Ga0066836, IMG submission 71568) | Marine microbial and viral communities from oxygen minimum zone, Eastern Pacific Ocean - ETNP201302SV91 | ecosystem: Environmental > Aquatic > Marine > Oceanic | place: Pacific Ocean: Eastern... | reverse complement strand
TGATCAAACTCAACTACACCGAAGCGACCTGGTTCTTTAACATCATATCCAAATATCGTGGAGCCGTTCTTTTTTAAAGAGGCCTTTTTTAATAATGGCCCAAAACCATGGCCCCAAAATAAATTGTCGCCTAAAATAAGGCATACACTATCATTTCCTATAAATTTTTCGCCAATAATAAACGCTTGCGCTAATCCAGATGGAGATGACTGCTCTTCATATTGAAAACTAACCCCAAAGTCAGAACCATTACCTAGTAATTTTTTATACGATGGCAAATCTTCAGGAGTTGAAATAATCAAAATCTCTTGTATGCCAGCTAGCATAAGAACTGATAACGGATAATAAACCATGGGTTTGTCATAAATCGGCAATAATTGTTTTGATATGCCTTTTGTAATAGGGTGGAGTCGAGTCCCTGTACCACCAGCCAAAACTATTCCTTTCATACTTTAATTACTCCTAACCTTTCGCCCTGATAAGTTCCATCTTGCACATGCTCACACCATGCAATATTACCCAAATACCACTCAACAGTCTTTTTAATTCCCGTCGCAAAAGTCTCGTCTGGTGTCCAATTGAGTTCATCGGAAATTTTAGAAGCATCAATTGCATATCTAATGTCATGCCCAGTTCTGTCATCCACATAAGTGATAAGCTGTTCGTACTTATTGATTCCATCAAGCTTGCTTGGTACTAACTCATCCAAGATGCTACAAACTATTTTAACCACTTCAATATTCTGTATTTCATTATGTCCGCCAATATTATATGTCTCACCAATCTTTCCAGTTAGTGCTACATGTAACAATGCTCTTGCATGATCATCAACATACAACCAATCACGTATTTGTTTTCCGTTACCATAAACTGGCAAATCTTTACCCTCTAATGCATTGAGAATAATGAGCGGAATGAGCTTCTCAGGGAACTGGTAAGGGCCATAATTATTAGAACAATTTGTAATCAAAGTTGGTAATTTAAAAGTGCGTTGCCATGCACGCACTAGATGATCTGAGCTAGCTTTAGCAGCAGAGTATGGTGAGCTGGGTGCATATGGAGTTTTTTCCGTAAATAGATCTACTTCGCCTTCTAAATCACCATAGACTTCATCAGTAGATACGTGGTGGAATCTAAAATCAAAGCTTTTATCACAATTCATATTAGACCAATAATCTCTAGCTTCTTCTAATAACACGTAAGTACCGACAATATTAGTTTGAATGAATTCACCTGGCCCATCAATCGAGCGATCAACATGTGACTCAGCTGCTAGATGTATAATCACATCTGGATGATGTTCTTTAAATACACGCCTAATCTGTTCTGCATTACAAATATCTACTTGCTCAAATACATATCTTGAATCACTATCAATAGAAGCTAGTGACTCCAAATTACCAGCATAAGTCAGCTTGTCGACATTAACAACGTTATGTTTAGTGTTGTTAATAATATGACGAATAAGTGCAGATCCAATAAACCCTGCTCCGCCTGTAACTAATATTTTTTTAATATTTATCATGCACTTAAATCTAGGCATTTAAGATATTTTTCAACAACAATTCTTTCGTCAAACTGCTGCTCAACTAACTCACGACTTCTAAGCCCCATTTTTAAACGAGCATTATGGCCCATATCAATCAACTTCTCCAAACTCATAATTAAATCATCGACTGAGTTGGGACGACATAACAAGCCGTTGACTCCATGCTCTACTGTAGATGAACAGCCTGGCATATTAGTTGTAATAATGGGTTTTCCCATTGCAGCTGCCTCCAGAAGCGACTTAGGAGTCCCTTCTGGATATACCGATGGTAAAACAACACAATCTGAAATAGCAACTTCAGGTCGGACATCCTCGAGTGCTCCTCGATAAATTAAAAAGCCTTTTGTTATCCAATCATTCATTATTTCTTTCGAGATAGCTCCCTCATTTTTTTCATCTAAAAATCCGACAGCTATGAATTCAACACTTTCACCATGCTTTGCTTTGCAATGTTCTGCTGCCTCTGCCAGAAGGGCTACTCCCTTTTGGTAGAGCATGCGGCAAACAATAACGAAGCGAACCACACCATCATCTGGTGCATTTGTCACTGCGAATCGCTTGAGGTCAACTCCTGACCCAGGTAGATAATCACATTTATTTGGAGCAACAATATTTTGTGCTATAAGACGCTCCATATCGTATTTATTCTGAAAAAATACCTTTAACGCAAAGATTTGTGTACATCGATACATCAAACTAACAAACCGTGACAAACGAGAATCTTTTGTAAAAACTGTTCCTAATCCGGAAATATTATTGACTACTTTAGCGCCAACTAAAACCGAAGCAATAGTACTATAAATGTTCATCTTAGGAGTAAAGTTCATTACAAAATTTGGTCTGATACTAAAATACATAGATAGGAGTGAAAATATGACCATCATCTCCTTAAGCGGGTTGATACTTCTAGAGTCTAAATTAAATTCATAATACTCGGCACCCAACTCAATAATATACTTAGAGTATTGATCCCGTGGCGCTGCAACAAAAACTTGATGCCCTTCTTTCATAAAAGCTTTAATTGTATTTTTTCGAAAATTATAGATATACCAGCTACTATTAGCACAAAGTACAATTTTAAGTTTTTTATCTTGACGTACCATAATCTGATCAATTCTTTATTTTAATATCAACTTGAATAGTTATTCACATTTTTTAAATTTTTTCTTAGTTCTTAACAGCAAAAACTTTGAGTCGATCTGATTTTTGAGCCATTTTGAGAATCAAATTGCGGGTGGCAATTGTCGCATCTATTCCTTGTTGAATTGCACTTTCTTCGAGGCTATTGAGTGGGCTAGATCCCTTAATACGCCGATTAGTCAATCTAGATAAAATTATGGAGTTGTCCGCTGAAACATCAAAAACAACTAGACTAGTCAGTAGCATTCTATTAAACAGTCGGTCAATTAAACCAATTAATTGAAGAGAGGAGACTGAGCTTTCAGGTCTCTGGTTATAGTAATAGCATGACCATATAGCCTGGAAAAAACCCTGATCAAGAAGCAATGTTTTATAGTATGATCGACGACTGATAATCACAGAGGATACTAAGAGTAAATTGAATAGTAATTTTAACTTAGTAGCGCCTTTGATGTTTTGAAAACTATTTATCACCATAAAGCTTGCTCTTACTATACTAGGTGAAAAAAATAAACTCTTACAAATCAACCATGATTTACAAAAGACTCTGTGAACAAAATTGACATGATAATCATCAATTGAATGATAACTAATAGCCCCATGTTCATCTTTATAGGCATTTCTAAAGCCATTACAAATATAGGATTTGCCGGCCCCTGGATTACCAAAGGCCTCGATCACAGATTCCTGATTGCCAGTGACAGAAAATACGGAGTGTGATAAATCTTTAAAAATATTCATATAAATCTAATCAGGTGTAACAAGAATAATAATCTATTATTTACTACTTTTACTTTCTTTATTGTGACTAACTTCATAAGCATCCTAAATTTATTTTTGCTTATGAGTAAAAGTACGCTGGTTTATCAAGGAGCATGAACTCATCTTTTTAATCAATTAAAATCCAGTCACTAGTATGGGAATACTTAATAGAAGGAAAAATTGAATAAAATGTAGTTTTGCTTCTAAGATGTTCCTGACATATCTTTAAACAAACGAAGATTACTTAATGGCGGGGCCGTTTTTCCCATACTGCGTGGAAGTTAGATCCATAGTGCTTGAATACAATGCTCAAAACACGATTAATAAATTCTATTACTAAATTTCCGTCTGAATCACCTAAATGGCGATATGTTTTAAAATATAAAAGTTTAAAATCTGACCCTAAATAATCAGATAAATCTTTTATATTCCAAAAACCCTCATCAAATTTATCTGGTACACCTAACTTGGACCAGTCATTCTTGTATCCAACACCATAATCAATTATTCGCCTTATAAGAAGCGGGCTCATTCTTCTAGTAATATGCTTCTTTGCTATTAACTCTCGATTTATAGAATCCCAACGACCAGCATCAGCGACTGATGATTTCGAGAACGGGAAAATCTTTTTGAGTAAAGCCTTAGTAAAAATAGCCCTGAAAGCCTTCTGTATGGTATTTAAAACTAGAGAATAATCATTATTTGGCTCATGCCCAAGCACAAATAAATCTCCTTCTTTCATTGATGACTTAATATTATCTAGAAATGGTTCTATCCAAATCACATGGTGTAGAGCCGAATTTATAATTAGCAACTTGTTTGGTTCTTCCTTTATCTCCTTTACTATTTCCGAAAAATGTCCATTATGCACACTAAGCTTTTCATCAGAATCTGGATCAATATTCTGCATAAAGATATTCATCATATCTTCACTCGGCTCTATATACTTAAAGTGCTTAAAGTCTATCGAACATCTTTTTAATAATCTATATTCAAACCCAGCTCCTCCTCCAATATCTACAACAAATCTTTTGTCTGAATCGTCCTTGATATTGATGCTGTCAAACATTTTTTCATACTCATGACATATATCTTCAACGAATCTAGAAGAATACAAACTTGTACTATTTGAGTAATATGCAGTATTTACAGCACTTATAAATTCCTCTAAATTAATGTTTGAAGTATTTGCATATTCAGAATAAATCCAGTCAATTCTATGTAGCTTCTTACTAATTTTATACATATTATTGTCTCTATGAATTAATAGCTGTTGACTCTCGAGTTGAGCATTATTATTTCTTGCCAAACAATACTTTGTAATTCAAAGAATTTTTCATTAAAAGGGCCTTCATTTTTAAAATTGATAATTTTGTTACAGAGCGGTACTACAGCTTTATTATCGATATGTCTCGATATTATCTCTTCTTTAGTCTCCTTGCCAAACTTTACACGGTTTTCATTCCTAATTACTGCGGTCCCAATAGAAACTTCAAGATAGAAACATAGATCAGCCTTGGGAATCTTTTCGTAGGTATATTTTTCTATCTGAGCCATCACCTTTAAAATCCAAGAACTGTCCCCATCAGACAAAATTTTAGGGCTATCCATTTTTCCAAAATTGTTAGTTGGCCATCTGTCAACTATAACTAAGCTTCCATTATCGGCCTTTGCTCTAGCTATCCTAGCTCTTCTTAACCTAAGAAAACCTAAGAAAACAGAAGCTAACGCCCCTTTTAGGTCAGTATTTTTGCCAACATTATTTCTCGCCATATTTATCGGCCTATCCTTTGATGCAATCAACTGCCTAATAAACTCAATAGTTCTACCTTGGGGTTTGCCCAAGTTATATACAAAGCAAGACTGGAAAGATGAGAAAGTTTCGTTCAAACCAGCAATCATGGAAGACTTCCCAGCACCATCTGCACCAGAAATTGCTATTATCATACCTCTGCCTGAAAATTTCTTCTTCTCTTTGAACACCACTTTGTTGAGTGCTCGCGTCACAAAGCTCTTGAACCTCAAAACAGGTAAGCTAAAAACAGAAAACCTGCAATAGTTCAATAAGGCGAATCTAAATTTTATCGAGTCCAGAAATCGTGGCACACTAAATCCTTCGGATAAACCCGATTTGTTAACATATGAATCCAATATTATTGGACCTATTCCGCAAAGAGTCTCACATGATGTCTTACAAAGTAGCCATTCAGATCTATAAGAATCACTCTCTTTCCAATATAAAAATCGTGACATAAGAGACCCTGTTTTCAGAAACTGCCTAATTAGAAAAATATATGCCTGTGCTTTATTATTCAAAACCCAAAGATTGTATTCCGGACACATGACCCTGTTACTTATCAAAAACTCTTTCAGTGGCAAGATAAATTCTTTTAACCAACTTTCACCCGTGACAACCTCAAAGTATACGTGCAGGTGGAAAATTTCACCTGTAGCTGAAATTCTATAAAAATGACTAACTGATGGGAACCTAGCAATTGGATTCTCTAATTGTAGCCAGCCATGAAGCTGGGCAAGTCTACTGAATCTAATTTGACATATGGAGCCAACTAAAATATCAAGATCACTATTGCCGTTCAAGGCTTCAGAAAGTTCATGATTATTCTTCCAGCTAACATATTTAATATCTTCTTCATCAAGCATATTTAAAAAATTAATCAATGGGTTGGTCTCTTTTTGAATCAGTTAAGTTTTTGAGGATAACTCGGTATAACAAAATAGAGGTTAGTAAATACAGATTCTGAAATGTTGAGAGAAACATAAAATAAGCCAATCCACAATACATAGACATAGCGGCAAACAGAAAAATTTCATTTCTCTGTTTTTTGTAATTTAAGATCGCATTGACGAGGTGAAACATAAACCAGAATACAAACAATAACAAAATAATTATGCCTCCCTCCGCACCTAAAAAGACATACCAATTAATAGAACTATCCTTGCCTAATGACGATAAGTAACCCAAGCCCATACCTGAAAACGGATGGTTAATTATCATAGAGAGTCCCGATGAAAGCTGCGCCATCCTTAGACTGACTGATTTACCATCGTCAGTGAGATTCAATTTAGAAGCCACTTTGTCATATGCGTCAAGCAAAACATCCCCTATCCCCAGAAAATAAGCTAAAAGCAGAAATATAGTTGTTAGTGCAATCAACATAATTCCAACTGTTTTAATAGTTTTTAGCTTTTGATTAGTAATTACTAATACAATTAACATAGCGCTTAGCACTACCGCAGCTAATGCCGCTGAGGTGGTCATTAAAGCAGCTATAACTAAAAAAACAGAGTACATGCCAATACGCTTGCCCTCTATATTCGACCTGTACCAAACAGCATAGGGTGAAAAACAAGCGAAATAATTGCCCAGCTGGGTAGGCTCAGTTGCGAGACCGTAGGCACGAAAATACCCTATACTAAAAAGTGCTGTTGCTTCTTTAGTTCGAGGAATCCATTCAAATATATCAAAGCCCACTACAGATCGCCCCAGTACCTCTAGAATCACAAATAAGCAGATAAAGCTAATACCATAATAGTTATATTTTAAAATCTCATTCGAACTTATTTTACTTAGCCCTAGTGCTGAATAAACTAGGTAGAATCCAAAGACAGCCCCATATGCAAGCAAATAATTGGCGCTTTTAATAGTGGAGTTATAAAGTACATTGAGGCACATCAGAGAAAAAGCAATAACAATAAATAAATCAACTTTATAAATCTTTACTAACACTTTTCTACCTACACCAATCTCTAAAAGATTTCGGATTAAGACGGAAATTACCGCTAACCCTAAAAAAACAAGAGGTAGTGGTGTCCAATCACCGAAACGAGCGACAGCTGACCAGCTGAGTGTTATCACATGTAAGTATAGAAATATATGCCCCCAATTTCTGTGCATCATTCGCATGAAATTAACCCCATATGAATTCTAAAGATACAAAATGTTTGCAGTCAAGCAACTGAGCAGTGAATGTGATCACTTGATGTTATTTTCCATATAAATTTGAAAATTTAAAACACTAGAAATACTCAGTTGTTTATCAATTCATTATAAACGTCTATATATTTACCAACCAGTAAACGAAGATCATACCGAACTCTAGTTGTTGCTGACCTTGCCAACAAAAAACCTCCCCTTTGTTTATACTCGACAATCTTACTATCTATTATAGCCGCAATCTCTTTATCCGAGGTTTCTAAATCCACAAGCTTCAGATTATTATTTGATAATAGTTCCCTGTGTGGAGGAATATCTGATAGGACTACTTCTGTAGGTAGCGACAGAGCTTCAAGATTAGCTACTCCGAGACCTTCCCATTTAGACAAACTAAGGTAAATTATGCTTTTATTAATTGCCTCTAACACTTCCTGTCGGGGCTTAATTCCTTTAAATTCAAGCACTGATGCAAGAGCGCCTTTTTCAACCTTAGATCTTGCCATAATCATCTCGTCACCCTGGCCATACCAAACGACTTTCTTTAAATTTTTACATTCTGAAATTACTGACAAAACCTTTGGCACATTTTTTTGTTTAACAAGTCTTGCAACCACTATCACATCAATATTTTTTTTAGTATTGTAACTTCGAAGATCATTAACCTTCATCAATTGATCAATGTGTATACCATTTGGTATTGAATGAGCTTTTTGTTTTATCGAAGGGAAAGTTCTAATGACCTCATCGCCCACAGAATTGCTCACTGAAATTATTGCATCAAAAAATGGTAGCCCAAGTTTTAAAAGGTTATATTGCAGAAAGTTAAAATTCACTAAACTATTATGTATATTAAGAACAAGCTTGACATCAAGCAGTCTCAAGAAAAAGATATACGGTATGATCGACATATTATGTATATGAATAATAATACCAATATTATTTCTTTTATTTTTAGCAACTATTTTATAGAACGCGTAAAATGCAGTGATAAAATTCAGGCAAAAATATCTTTGTTTTGAATTCATATCGAAACACAAGCCTGGTGATTTAAGCTTAGAAATAGAACACATATATGCCGCTTCGTGCCTGTTAATTAGACGATGTGTTCTATATAAATCATTCCAGGGCATCGAGGTTGGAGAAACCTTACGAACCAGGTGAATTACTCTAAATTTATTAATTTTCAAGCTCCTTAACCTTATAACAATGAGCCATCTTATTCCGGAACACTGCTTCAAGCATTATATCAGTTAGAATTTTATCAATTAGTCTTAAGAATTGATTAACTTGTTGTCAAACACCTCCGCGACATTTACCCGTGAGGCTGCACTTATTTTCAGGTTTTTTAAAAAGCCCTCCCAAATGATATGCCGTTGCGTTTTATTCTGCGACAAATTTTCATCAATTTCAGGGCCTAAATGCTGGATATCTGAAATTGATACTCCTAAATTGTTTGATATATTTAGTATTGATTCATTTGGCGAATAGTTACAATCGGATCTATATTCTATGACAGGCCTTTTACACAACATTGATTCCTGAACCATTGTACTTTTTGTATAAACTATTAATAAAGAGATGTCTGTAAGAAACTTTTCAGACTCACCTAGTTCTAATTGAAGAAATGGATACTGTTTAACAAGATCCTTATAGTAACTTACTCGTTTGGGACGCGTTAGTTCTTGAGGGTGAGGCCTGCCAAGGCATAATGAACAACCTATCGACTTAAGTTCGTCTAGAATTGCATGATCTAAGATTTCTTGTTCGACCCAACGATTCATATCATCCCCAAGAAGAAGTCCAATAGCTTTCTTAGCTGGTAATAATCCTGCGACCTCACGCCATTGAAGATAAGGATTATCCCTTAATACTATAGTATTTATATTCTCATGAGCATAGTACGGCAAAGCATCACTTATAAGTACTAAGTTTTCACATTCACGGGGGAATAAAACATTAGGTGTAATTGCAGGCAGATTATAAATTACGTTTCTTAAAAAACCTGCTTTACCAGCAGTATATAAAAACATTTTAGCTAAATTAGTAGTTCCCTCTCTACTAAACACTCCTGCACTTTCTCGGATATCCAATAACTTCTCAAAACCCCTTGTAAAAAGAATTTTTGATGCCATTACCTTGAAAATAACATCACTGGAAATGTAAGGAAACCTAAATTTAAGTTTCAAACAACTCAATTTAGTTTTGAAGTCCAATGTTGTTGATGTCAGTAATTTATATCCATCAATATCGGAAAGTGTAATCAAAACATCATACTGGCAATAGCGATTATCAATGTTAAATATATCAGAACGGGACCGATTATTTGTGTAAACAATTATTATTTTTTTACTTGTTTTATTTCCACTTTTCTTGAGTTTTAAAAAATACGTTGGTGGAGTATTTAGTAATATATTTAACATATCAACAATTGTGTGCGCCAAACGAAATAAGCAAATCATAAGGTAACGAAATCGCCATGATATTGACAATTTTTTAGCAGACTGCAAAACCAATTTGTCGATTAGGAATAATTGTTTATTTCTCTTAAATATTTCACTCCAGTCGTCATCTACACCGCCTTTAAGCTCTTCAAATACTCTGCATTCAATTTCGAATATTTCTTTTTGTGATAAGAAGGATGATGCGGTTTCTGTATATCCTAGAGGCACCACGTGTATTCTAAAATAAGCACGGATGTTATCTAAATAAAGTTTATAATTTTTCACTATCTTTCGCTTCAATTAGCCAGAAATTGACAGAGTATCCAAAAAAATAAGGGCCCTCGGTAAAAATGATATGTGCAAATGCAACCGAATGATGCTCTTAATTCTCGAAGATTCTTACCTTTTTTATCATTGTTAATAATATTAGAGCAACATTATAAAGAAAATTGACGTGTAGAGATGTATTTGAAATTTTCCCAAGTCTGATTGAAATTTATAAAAAAAACAAAATTTGCAAATAATAAATAATACATAACTGAAATATCATCATAAATAAATTCATCTATACAATAATAAGCAATCGAGCTCAGCACCAAGATAAGAAATTTAATAATCTCGAATTTATTATCTAATTTCTGAAATTTAATAACTAACCCTAAATTAATAGCAATTTGTAATGCTAAGACAAAACACAGAGAAAATATGACATAAATAATATTCAAATCAAGGAACATATTTAAAAGCAAAAGAGAAGCATAGACTACTACAATTATTATTTGAACTTTTGCTACAAATATCCTTTTTTCAATTAAATATAAGATATTTGAAGTTAAAGAAACACCGTAATTTAAAAGCCCGGACAATAGAAACATATCAACTAAAGGCAATACATCTGCATACTTTGGAATAAATATAGTTATATACTCTGACAACGAATGTAAAACTGTTATTACACATAATAATAAAAAAATTAATATATTATTAATAGATAGGTTTCGAGTAATATTAGACGTTATATTTTTATCTAAAATGTACATTTCCTTCATATACTGAGTAATTATAGAAAGGACTTTTCCAGGTAATATCATAAGACCAGTAACCAAAAATACACCTACAGAATATGTAGCAAATTTTTCTACACCAAAATTCCCAATAATATACCATTTATCTAGATTGCCTAATATTGTCGACATCAGTATTACGACAAAAAATGGTAGCCCATTAGACAAGAGATTAGTGTAATTTTTAAACCAATGACGATCAAAAAGTGTGAACTTTGTATCAGATCTAAATAAGAATATTGGAATCCAATATATAATAATTTCTACAAATAAAAACCCATAAATTCCAACTAACTTAAGTGTTCCAAACTGTAATATAAATTTAGAAACAATCAAAATAAGCTGTACATTGAATAAACGTGAAAAACTGTGCTGGAATCTTAAATACAATCTCTTGTGTAAATATATATTATAAAAGATTGTATGCAAGATATAGGCAGCGCAAGCAGTTTGAAAGAACCACGACCCTTCATCAGTATAAACTACTACACCAATTACTAATGCCAGAAGAATAAACTGATTTATAAACACAAACGTGTAGGACTGAGCTATCAAACTATCCATTCTTAAATTCAAAGAATATTTTTTTGGTAACTCATAGAGAAGCCAGTCAACTACTCCCAATTGTGATATTGCTTGATAGCTAAATATCATCATTGCAATATTCAACAATCCAAACTCATACTTTTCTAAAGAATTAATTAAAGTGAAATAGATAATGACTTTAAATGGAACATCTAGGATGTCAGGTGACGCCCAGCGTCCAATATTCTTTAGTAAAATCATATATTATGGGCTACGTTTAATAGCTATTGATTGTTGTATTTCCATATAACTTTGTTATCGTCTTTCTATAATAGAAATATATAATTTCTTTTTAATAGTGAATACAAGCTAAAGAAAGAATCAACCTATTGCTTTAGATTGCAACTTATTGTTTAAACACCCAGACTTTGGATAGACATAGACAAGTTCCGGTTAGAACTATACTCTTATTTAGCATTCCAATTGAGACTGAGCTGAATTTTTGTTTCGCCCCCAAAATTTTTCTTGTAGCGATTTATATTCATCTCTTTTTTGCTTACCGTGTTATTTGGGCTACTGTAAGAAAGATCCCCTAAGTCGAAATAATTGCAACCGAGGCTTTTAGCTTGCGTGATTGCTTCCCACAGAATGATATGTCCAAGCGGCTTGTCAAAGAGTGATCTAGAGGAGGCACTCACAGCATATAGACAGACCCTTGAATTGAGATAGAAAAGGGAAGAAGTAACTAATGATCCTTCTATCCTTCCCTCAATAATGAAAGCAACATTATTAACAATCATGTCATACATAATCTCCCATGACTTTTTTGTTCTAGTTTCCCTGCCCGCTTCTTGAATATGCATTTGTCTAAGGTTTTCAACTTGCTCCATTGTTATTGTGCTTGAGTCAAAGTGGCTTATCTCAATATTTTTTCGACCCCAATTGATACCATGCCTACAACTCTTAGCTAAGTCTGAGTGAATATCTTCCAATGAGTTATTTAAGTCTATAAGCTGCATAAAAATAATCTGTGATTCGGCACCCATATCTAGTAGATGCCGGGCTAGGATAGATAAATTACCTAATGTTGAAGTATAGTCTCTAAAAAATATAGAGTTAACTTTATGCTCATCTACTAAGGAATTGAATTGCTTTTTGAAAAACTTACGTGCGGATTTCATACCTACACAATGCGGTTCATTATTCTCCATATAATTTATTCCCCGACCGAAACCACTCAATTTTACTTGAGAGTCGTCATGAGTAATTGAGAGGATAACTCCAATTAGTGGCACATTTTCATTTATGACTATGAATGATTGGTCAAGTATAGCCTTATCAGAAAAAAAATATTCTTTGTAAAATTTCAATCCAACTTCAGAATATGCAGGATGCTGAAAATCAACAGTCTTTGTTATTTCTGTCCAATAAGTCCAAAAACGATCATTATTACTAGTTATTATTTCCATAAAGTTAACACTTATAAAATATTAAATTTTAAGTCAAAACAAGTCACTGAGAATAGATTGTAATTAAAGTATTAGTTAATCTCTTGGGTGTCTAACTCAGAAGACAGATACTGTGAATTTCTGATAATTTTGGTGGCAACTGAAGAAAACGAGAAGCCTTAGTTACCTCATCGAATATGACAATACCTGCATCGATAGAAATATTCTTCGATAATCCTAAATTTTTTGAATAATTCCTATTTCTACTTTGACCAATGTAATAATATTGACCATCATAATCCAACCCTCTGGTAAAGGCTGGAAAGTCTCCAGATATTTGCATATTATTCGATAACAAATGACCTTTTAATGAGTCTAAGAGAGTTAAGCTTCCATCTATCACTTTAATATTGTGCGGCATCCACAAATCTCTAACGACCGAACCTACTAATTGTTTGGTAACTATATCAAACTCCAGTATGGCGCCATCAAATACGTCCAACTTCCAGTTGCCAGTTTCTGAAAACATAGAAACGAATAGACTGTCTCCCCAAACACAACAATCATTGGAATGATGTGCTGGTTTGCCATATTTCTTTTGTTTATTTGAAATACTCACTTCGTCAACTATTTTGAAGTCAGTATTAACAAAGAGAACAGTGTCTAAGTATGAACAGTTAACAAAAAACATTTGTTTTTCTTGTGAGAAATCAATGCCATGTGACCTGCTTCCTGTTGGCATTTTAGCATGTCTCAAAATTTTAAAATCTTTATCAAATTCAAATATTCCTCGATCAGTATCTAGAGCGACATAATTTTCATTATATTTAACAATACCATAGCAATTACCATCAATTTTCTTTTCATGTGTCCATTCATCACCTTTTACAGATAATTGATAAATTCCACCACCATAGAGCGGGGAATCTTGTCGTGGAGCCCCGCTGGAAAACATTAGTGTTGTCTCAACAGATTCTAATTCGTCAATAATTCTGAGATCATTAAGGATAGGGCTTACGATAAAATCAACCGATGGAGTAAAACCGAGACTTTCTAATTGTGAGGAAACATCTGAAAAAGACGTTGTAGTAATAATGATTAATGAGTCTTGGCCCTCTTTTGATTCAAGGAAATCTGGCAGATGGACTTCAACACCAAATTGAACCTCACCAGTTAGGTTTGATGAGTTATCAACAATAGCAAGAAGCTTGTTGTTTGGGATAATCCTTGTTGTCTTTTCAGCAATATTTCCAGCACCAAACAAAATTATCATCTTGTCCTTGCTCAATCTATTGATATCTTGTGTTGTTGTAAAAGGTATATTTCTTTTCATATAAACTCTTTTTTAATTAGAAGAAGTAAGAGGTCAAATTGCAAAGACCTAGGAAACCTCTTTTTGTTTCTTTTTAAAGTCTGATATTTGGGTTTCATTTAAACAAACATCTCCAAATGCAGAAGCCCCTCCCCATAAATTATACTTCCACCATTTACCATCTTGGATCCACCAAACTCGGGGATCACGAAAAGTATCAGCAATGGACCAAAATTCATCTTCGCTCATATCAACATAATCAAGCCAATAGTATAGATCACTTGAAACTATATGGTCGTACTCTCTAACTTTTTCTATACCCTCTTCTCTTGTCATATAAGCTGTTCGTATATCTTTAGATGCATGATCAGAACATCTACCATAACCAAATTTAACAAACTTCATAAGATCATGGATACCATTCTCATAGCGATCATCTAAGTTTGACATTCTTCGATATGTCCTCTCAAAGGGTTTCTTGGCCTCTTGCCAGCTATATAAGTCCTTCATCATTTGTGAATGCTTATTTGGATCCCATTTAAAAAAGTTACCTATATAAAGACCCCGTATTCCTACTTCTAAGATTTCCTCATCAGATGGATATTTTGCCCAGATCATGTCTTTTTCAGATAATTGGTCTTCTTCATCACCTACAAAGTCATACCACTCATAGCCTCTAAGGTCATGCTCATGCCTAACTCTAGCACTGAACTCCATAAAATCATCTGGATCGAACATACCAGAAATATCCCAATTTATTTCACCCCAAATTATTAGTGGAATCTTAAAATTTGCAGCTACTTGAATTGGAGCTGAAAAAATACCGCAATGATTTTGCCAATTCATATCTCCCATTTTCTTAAAACCTAATCGATTAAGTTTTATCAACACTTCAATATTTGGGCCCCAGACAATATGATCTGCATTGAAAACTTCCCTCATTATATCTCTATTATAATCTCCTTCTGGAAGAAAATTATTTCCGTGATAAGTCATCAATAGCGGTTTCATGCCAAGTTCTTTTGTTATTACGTGAGTCTGATAATAGCTATCCTTACCACCACTTACCGGAATTAAACAATCATATTCTGATGTATTGCTTTCTGCTGTTTCTTTAAAAAGATCGAGCAATCTTTGTTTTCTTTTCTCCCAAAATTCTTCTGGGATTTTCTCAAATGCTTCAAATGTCTTACAGCTTGAGCATACTCCATCGTCATCCACATGGAGATTTACTGTAGCAAAAGGGTAAACACACTTTTTGCAATATTTCATTTCTTTTATCATTTCGATTTACCTTTTTATATTTTTAATAAGTCTGGTTTGCGAACATTACAGCCATTATTAGATAAATATTTCTTCGCTAAATATACACTTTGATCCGTATATTGAAAAATATTTGCTGCTGCTACAGAGTCGACTTTAGTTTTATCAAGAGCTTCTTTAAAATGATTCCATTCACCTACTCCTCCCAGAGCTATTATAGGACATGTACATTCCGATGAAATCTGATCAAGTAATTCAATATCATAACCTTCACCAGTTCCATCTCTATCTATAGAGTTTAAAAGTATCTCTCCAGCACCAAAATTTTCCATCCGCTTGCTCCAAAATAATGCGTCCTTGCCTGTATCCTTAGTGCCAAAGTTAGTAAAAACTGAATTTCCTTGTTCAGTTTTTTTCACATCCATTGATACTACAATACACTGGGAACCAAATTCTTTAGCTGCAATCTCAATAAATTTATCATCCTCATATGCTTCCGTATTTATTGATACTTTATCTGCGCCAATCAATAATCTTTCTTCAATATCATGCAAATTTTTTATTTTTCCTCCGATTGTCATTGGCATAAAGACTTCTTTAGAGATTGACTCAATAATTCCCAAGAATGAACTTATATTTTCATAGCCTTGATCATCTCTTCTAATGTCGTAAATATCATCACGAGTAATATCTAAGTAGATTAATTCATCTGATGCCCACTTACTTAATCTCTTAACAGCATCAATAGGATTTCCAAGATTTTGGTGCCTAACAAATTCTCTACTTTGAACTAGCCATCCATTTTTTAACAAGAGAACAGGTATTACACGATTTTTCTTCATCTAATATTCCAAAAAGTTTTTTATTATTTTTTGGCCCGCTCCCTGACTCTTCTCGGGATGAAACTGAACTCCAAAAATATTCTCTTTGCCAATAACTGAGGTAAACTTTTGATGGTAAGTAGTTTCAGCAAGTATGTCTTCTTTATTCTTAGCATTAAAGCAGAAGCTGTTGACAAAATAGAAATCATTAATTTCATTGAGCCCATTCATAAGCTTTGATTCTCTAGTTGCATCCACATTATTCCAACCAATATGAGGTAATGGATTGTTTCCAACTTCGATTAAATCAACTGTGCCGTCTATCCATCCTAGCCCCTCATGCTGACCAAACTCAAATCCAAAATTTGCTAAAACTTGCATACCGACGCAAATACCTAAGAATGGCTTTTTATTATGAATGACCTCTTCTTCTATAAGATTAATGGGAAGATTTTCTGACATTTTCTCCATTGCAGATCCAAAAGAGCCCACGCCAGGCAAAATTAAGTGTGTTGAACCCTTAATATCATCAGGCTTATTTGAGATAAGAGATTCTATTCCAATAAAAGCCAGAAGATTATTCACTGACCCAACATTACCACTACCATAATCTAGTATGCATACATTCTTTTTCATCATTTCCATTGAGAAGTATTTATTTTTTTTGATCTAATCCTGAATTTTTCCAATTCAAAGGGGTTCCACTTTTAATACCCATTGGGGATTCGGTGCCAAGTATATTCTCATAATATCTCGGAGGCAATCCATTACTTGGACGTATTGAACGGATGTTCTGTTTTGTAAATTCTTCGCCTTTTTTTATATCTCTAATTGCATATAGAGATCTGCGAAATTTTAAGCCAGCTCTCTCTGCATCTTTTAATTCGTAACTCGCTAACCCTAAAGATTTATGTGCGATTATCGTCTCTTCACATAATCTCTTTAATTCTGAAGGTTCTAATGAAAAATCGCTATCAGGGCCTTTATCTGCTCTACTCAGAGTGAAATGTTTTTCGATCATACATGCTCCTACTGCAGTAGCAGCAACAGCTACTGTAGTACCCATAGTGTGATCAGATAATCCAGATAAAACTCCAAAACGATCTGCTAAATCAGGAATAGTTCTTAAATTAGATTCATCAACTGGAGCAGGATATGAGCTTATACAATGTAATAATATAAGATCTTGGCAACCATTCTGCCTAGAAGTTTCGATGACCTCATTTATCTCATCCATATTTGCCATACCAGTAGATATAATCATTGGTTTCTTTGTTTGAGCTACAAGCTTTACCAATGGCAAATCAGTCATTTCAAATGAAGCAATCTTATAAGCTGGAGAATCTAAATTTTCTAAAAGATCTACTGCAGTTTCATCAAATGGAGTGCTAAATATCGTAATACCAACTTCTTCAGCATAATCAAAAAGAGGTTTATGCCAATCATATGGAGTTTCTGCCCATTTATATAAACTATATAAATCGTATCCATCCCATAGCCCCCCATCAATTTTAAACTCGTTTCGGTTGCTTTTTATCGTCATTGTATCAGCGGTATAAGTTTGGATCTTAACTGCATTAGCTCCAGAATCTTTGGCAGCCTTTATGGATCTGAATGCTCGATCAATACTGCCATTATGGTTTGCTGATAGTTCTGCAATAATATAAGGCGGAAATTCATTTGAGATTATATGATTTTGTATTTTTATTACTTTATTCATTTGAATTCAAAAGTTTCATGGCTTTTCATTAGAATTGCTTTCGTTCCATCTGGACCACAGTGCATGAGAGCATCAAGAATACTAATATATGGTACAAATGATTCTTGTTTTTGCGGATATTGGACTATTTTAAAGTTTTGAAAAAAAACCTTAATGCCAGCTTCACTAAATAATGCCTTATTCTCAGTCGTATCAAGATAATCTAGAGACCCCTTAGG
>Ga0066836_10000549_pt1 | contig 18228 bp, 14 predicted proteins | sample ETNtaG_18_FD_71568 | JGI IMG/M metagenome (GOLD analysis project Ga0066836, IMG submission 71568) | Marine microbial and viral communities from oxygen minimum zone, Eastern Pacific Ocean - ETNP201302SV91 | ecosystem: Environmental > Aquatic > Marine > Oceanic | place: Pacific Ocean: Eastern... | reverse complement strand
ATATATACTATCTACTTTATGGATTTAGAGTCAAGAATAATTTCAAAAACGAATCTTCCAAATACCTCTGGTTCCATCACCTGGGCAAATGATAACAAAACCATTTTTTATAATAATAAAAACCTAGAGACACTAAGAACTGATAGAGTAATGAAGTTCGAATTAGGAGAAAATGGGACTGGCAATGAAGTTTACTTCGAGGAAGATGAGACCTTTGGTGTATTTTCATACAAGACAAAAACCGAAAAATATATTGTGATAGGATCATACGCAACGCTATCACAAGAGTACAGAATTTTAAATGCTGATAAACCAAAAGGCGAATTTAAACTTTTCCAGGAAAGAGTTAATGGTTTGGAATATTCCATATCTCATTTCCAAGATAAATGGTTTATAACAACCAATAAGGATGATGCAATAAATTTCAAAGTAATGACTTGCTCAGAGTCAAAAACAGGATCAGAAAACTGGGTAGATTACATTAAACACAGAGAAGATGTCCTTTTAGGAGGAGTTGAAGTTTTTGATGATTTTCTTGTAGTCTCAGAAAGGGAGAATGGATTAAGAAGGATTGATATTAGACCATGGAATGATAAGAAAACACACTTCATAAATTTTGACGAAGAAGCATACTCACTTTATTTAAGTTCAAATCCTCAAATGGAGACAAAAAAATTAAGATATAACTATTCCTCAATGACCACACCCAGCTCTGTAATAGAATACGATATGGTAACAAAAGAGAAAAAAGTATTGAAAGAGACTGAAGTTCTTGGAGGTAAATTTGATAAGACTAATTACCAAACTAAAAGAGTTTGGGCCACAGCAAGAGATGGTAAAAAAGTGCCTATTTCATTAGTGTATAGAAAAGATATGTTTAATGAAGGTCAAAACCCTCTACTTTTATATGGTTATGGTTCTTATGGAATAACAAATAGTGCTAGCTTTAGCTCAGTTAGGTTGAGTCTATTAGACAGAGGTTTTGTATATGCTATAGCACACATAAGAGGCAGTCAGTATCTAGGAAGAGGATGGTACGATGACGGAAAATTGTTTAAAAAGAAAAATACATTTTATGATTTTATTGATGCTGGAAAATTTCTTGTCAAAGAAGGATATGCAAATGAAAATAAATTATTTGCTATGGGTGGAAGTGCAGGAGGATTACTTATGGGTGCTGTTGTAAACATGGCGCCAGAGTTATTCAAAGGTATTGTAGCTGGAGTACCATTTGTAGATGTTATCACAACTATGCTTGATGATGACATACCATTGACAACATTTGAGTATGATGAATGGGGTAACCCTAATAATAAAGATTCCTATGATTATATGTTATCCTACTCTCCTTATGATCAAGTTGAAGAGAAAGGTTATCCTGCAATATTTATAACAACAGGTTATCACGACTCTCAGGTTCAATATTTTGAGCCTGCAAAGTGGATTGCAAGGCTGAGAGATAGGAGAACAAATAAGGAACCTCTCTTGATGTATTGTAATATGGAGGCAGGACATGGTGGCGCTTCAGGAAGATTTGAAGCATATAAAGAAACGGCTATGGAGTACGCGTTTTTTATATCGCTTTTGGATAATTAACTATGAATAAATTATTCAAACTACTAATAATTTCATCTTTTGTTTTTTTATCCTGTAATAAAAAGCCTAAGCAACCTAATATAATTTTTATTATGTCTGATGATCATGCTTTTCAAGCAGTAAGTGCTTATGGACATAAGTTAAATAATACTCCTAATATAGATAGGATTGCAAAAGAAGGTGCAATTTTTAATAATGGATTTGTTACCAATTCAATATGCGCTCCTAGTAGAGCTGTAATGCTAACAGGGAAACATAGTTTTATCAATGGAAAAGTAGACAACGTTCAACCATTTAATTGGGATCAACCTAATTTTGCAAAAGATCTACAAAATGCTGGTTATGAAACAGCTCTGATTGGAAAAATTCATCTTAAAGGAGCCCCTCAAGGATTCAATCATTGGTCTGTTTTACCTGGTCAAGGTCATTATTATAATCCAAAATTTATTGAAAATGGAGATACAATTCAAATTGAAGGACACGTATCACCAATAACAACAAATATGGCATTAGATTGGCTAAAAAATAAAAGAGATAAAAATAAACCATTCCTCCTACTTTATCATCAAAAAGCTCCCCATAGAAATTGGATGACTGAAGAAAAATATTTGAATCTATTTGACGAAAAAACTTTTGAACCACCATCAAATTACTTTGATGATTATAAAGGTATGGGTAGAGCAGCAAAAGAACAAGAAATGCAAATTGATGGCCATGCTTTTTGGGGTCATGATTTTAAATTTTTGATCGATCCTATATCAGGAGAAAAAACAAATTTCAATATACAACTGAACAGACTTACAGAAGAACAAAGAAAAAAATGGTTAGAAGCGTACACTCCTAAAAATAATGCTTTCAGAAAGGCTAACCTAACCGGAAAAGAGTTAGGGAAATGGAAATTTAATAGATATATAAAAGATTACTTGAGGACAATTCAATCTATTGATGATGGAGTAGGTGATGTTCTAAATTATCTTGACAATAATAATTTAGATCAAAATACGATTATTGTTTATACTTCAGATCAAGGATTTTACCTTGGTGAGCATGGATGGTTTGACAAAAGATTCATGTATGAAGAATCTTTAAGAACTCCTATTCTAATGAGATATCCAAAAGAAATAAAAAAAGGAACTCAGATTAATGAACTAATTCAAAATTTAGATTTTGCTCCTACATTACTGGATTATGCTGGTGTTAAAATCCCCAAAGAAATGCAAGGTGAATCTTTTAGAAATATTGTAAATAAAAATAAATCAGACTGGAGAGATGCTATATACTATACATATTATGAATACCCATCTGTTCATATGGTTAAGAGACATTATGGCGTGAGAACCAATAGATACAAATTAATTCATTTTTATTATGATATTAATGAATGGGAAATGTATGATTTAAAGGAAGATCCATCAGAAATGAAAAATGTTTACAATGATCCAGAGTATAATGAAATCAAAGAAATGATGCATAAGAAATTAATTGCAATGAGAGATAAATACGGAGATTCAGATGAGCTAAACAAAATGCATCTTGAAAGATACTTAGGATATAAATAAAAAAATTAGAATGAACTATACCAAAATAATTAATTTTTATATCCAGAACCTTTAACATATCGCCCTGGATATTTATTAGTAGATTCTCCATCAATAAGAACAAGAACTCCATTTACAAGAACATGATTAACTCCAACTGCATATTGTAAAGGTTCTTCAAAAGTAGCATTATCATTAACTTTTTCTGGATCAAAAACAACAACATCTGCAAAATAATTTTCTTTTAACATCCCTCTATTTTTTAATTTTAAATTTGATGCTGGAAAATGAGTTAATCTTCTTATTCCTTCTTCAAGAGGAAATAAATTTTCATCTCTGGAATATTTTCCTAAAACTCTTATAAAACTACCAAAGGCTCTAGGATGAGTTCTAAAATTTTTTGTTATATCGCTATATACCCCTGCATCAGAACAAAATGATACCCATGGAAGTTTAATTTTTTTTCTAATATTTTCTTCAGACATACTAAAATAAATACATTGAATTCTATTATCATCCTCTATAACCATATCAATGATTGCCTCTTCAGGAGATTGACCCCTCATCTTTGCAGCTTCTGCAACTGTTTTTGATAGATATTTTTTAGACATGTCAGAAGTTTTAAATCCAACCATTAATATACCTTCCGGTGGTTGTTCAGATAATTCTTTTCGTATATCCACCAATAACCTTGGTCTTATTTTGGGATCTTTCATTCGTTCAATCCAAGCGCTATGACCTCCTTCTTGCACCCATGTAGGTATTACTCCCGTTAAGCCTGTAGAGCTGGCATTATAAGTATATATGTCAGCTGTAATTTTTAATCCTTGACCCCTTACCTCATCAACTCTCTTTATAATATCATCAATTTTACTCCAGTTTGGTTTTCTAGATGACTTAAGATGATATATTTCTGCTGGAATATCTGCCTCTTTTGAAATTCTAATTAGTTCTTCTAGTGCAGACATAACTTTACTATCTTCATTTCTCATATGAGATATATACATACCTCCATAATTTGATGCAACTTTACACAATTCAATAAGTTCTTCCGTAGATGCATAATCACCAGGAGCATAAATTAAAGATGAACCAATTCCCATAGCCCCTTCTTCCATTGCATTTTTAACATGACCTCTCATTCTTTCCATCTCCTCGTCTGTTGCAGACCTATTATCATATCCTACTTCTAAAATCCTAGCCGTAGCAGCTCCAAGAAATGAAGCTATATTCACAGCAACTCCATTATTTTCTAAGTTTTGCATTGCCTCACCAAATGAAATTAGTTTTTTATCTTTCCAAAAAGGTCCTGGCGATGTTCCCTCACCAAATATTTCCAATGTTACTCCTTGTTTTAAATCCGATAGAGCTTTTCCATCTTGCATTAAAGTACCATAACCCCAACTAAGCATATTTATAAATCCAGGTGATATTGCAAGCCCAGTTGCATCGATTGTTGTGTCAGATTCAAAAAGAGTATTTTTTCCTACATATATAATTTTATCATCCTTTATTGCAACAGAACCAATATAAGGTTTATCTCCAGAACCATCATAAATAGTTCCATTATGTATAAGAATATCAGATGAAATGGGATTCTTTTGCTTTTGAGTACATGAATAAGGAAAAATTGCTAATAGGATTAAAACTTTGAGGAAATAATAATTTTTCATAAGTATTATTGTTATTGATTTACATTTTAATATAATAAATATTTATTTTTAATGTTTAAATCATATGAAAAAAAAGATATTTTATACCATATTCTTTCTAATAATAACTTCACAATTTGAAGCTCATAGTCAAAATAAACAAAATAAATATTATAAACCAATAAGGTTTACTATGGCTGGGGGAGGAAAAATCCCTTTAGAATCAACCCCAGAATTTAACTATAATTTTGGAGCAGGAGCAAACTTTGGTATAGTTTATACATTGAATCAAACTGCAAGTTTAGAAGTAAGTTTAAAATCTGGATTTTCCATTTTATATAATAGTAGCAATAATAATTCAGCAAATATGATTCCAATTGTTTTAGGAATAGATTTTTATTTATATGATAAAGATTTTTCACCTTATTTTGGAATTCGACCCGGAATTAACCTTATAGATAATACAATGGAGCCATCAGTCTCTGGAGAAATAGGTATATCATATAAGAAAATGAAACTATACGGAGCATATAACTATATGCAAATTGGAAATATGATTGAATTTGGAATAGGATATTTTTTTAGACAAAGACCATGTGGTTGCTTTCCACATACTAAATAATCTATTTATTTTTCCAAGGGCAGGTTTTTATAAAAATAATAATTCCAATTATAACAAACGGGATACTTAAAATTTGACCCATATTCAATTGACCAAACATAGTGTTAGGTAAATCTGACTCCCAAGCTACTTGGTCCTCCTTTAAATATTCAATAAAGAATCTTTGACCCCACAGGGCAATAAACCAAATAGAAAATAAAAACCCGTTATTTAATTGCTTCCTTTTATAATACCATAGATAAATTAGAAAAATAAAAAGTGATAAATAAAATAATGATTCATATAATTGAGATGGGTGTCTAGCTATACCAAAAGTATAAATTTCTCCATAATAAATATTTTTATTTTTAAAAATTGAATATGACAAAGGTGTATTAGGATCTTCATAAATGTGTTTACTAATATTAGAATACCCCAAAATATATCTTTTTAATTCTTTTTCATAAAATGAATTTTCAAATGATTCATCAACAACAAATTTATCTTTATACTTAATTTTTATAGTAATAGGCACTTTCCCATTTGGTATATTTTCTGATTCCTCATTACGTTTTGAAAAAGAAATTTTATCAACTCTTTCTCCAAATCGATATTTTAATATATCATGTGCATCTCTAGCAAAAACTACACCATTATTGTTATTTGTAGGAAGACCAATAATTTCAGAGTTTGTAAAATTTCCTAATCTTATACACGTCCCTGCTAAACAAACAACAATTGCAATAATGTCTAATAGCCAAAGAAAAGATTTTTTATATTTTTTTGAAAAAATATATAAGGCAGGAATTATAGTAAACACAGCGCCATGACTTGCTAAACCTCCTTCCCAAATCATCAAAATCTTTATTGGATTTGACAAATAATACTCAGCATCATAAAAAAGGCAATGACCTAATCTAGCTCCAATAATTGTTGAAACAACTAGATAAATTGTTAACTGATCAACTTCCTTTGGATCTTTGTTTTCTTTAGTATAAATCCAAGTTACAATTATCTGACCTAATATAAATCCAGACGCAAACAATAATCCATACCATCTTGGAGCTCTATCAAGAAATGAGATTGAAAACATTTCAGGGTTTAAATTCCATATTATATAAATTAATTCATCCATATTTAATTAATTAATTAATTAATGATCCCTCCAAAAAAATGGCGTTAAAATTAATAAAACAGTAAAAAGTTCAAGTCTCCCCAAAAACATTAAAACACATAAAATATATTTTCCTGTTGTTGGAATTGAACTATAAGTCTCAGATGGGCCAACATCTCCTATTCCTGGGCCAACATTTCCAATAGCAGACCCGGATGCTCCAACTGCTGTAATAAAATCTACACCAGTTAAAGACAATAAAACTGTACCTATCGAAAAAAGAAATATATATAAAATTATAAAAGCCTGGATATTTAGTATGACATCTCTAGTTACAACTGTATTATTAATTCTAACTGGAATAATTGCAGATGGATGTAATTGCTTTTTTAATTCAACAAAACTATTCTTTAATAAAATCATATGTCTAATCAATTTTACTCCTCCTGATGTTGATCCAGCAGTTGCACCAAAAAACATTAAAAGAAAAAATAAAACAGTCATAAATGTACTCCAAGAGGTATAATCAGCAGAAGCATAACCAGTTGTCGTTAGTATAGCAACTACATTAAACAATGCTGTTCTAAAAGTTTTTTCAATGTTATTGTTATCAATATTATATAAAGTGAAAAAGACTATTGAGGTTAAAATTATTATAAATAATAAGTAAAACTTAAACTCCTCATTTTGTAAAATCTTTCTAAATTCAAATTTTAATCCAAAATAAATTAAGGTAAAGTTTGTTGCAGAAAGCGCCATAAAAAATGCAATTGTATATTGTATAACCGGTGAATCAAAATAACCTATGCTTTCGTTTTTTGTAGAAAAACCACCAGTTGCCATTGTTGTCATTGAATGATTTACAGCATCAAAAAAAGTCATCCCTTCACCATATAATATAAAAAATAAAATAATTGTAAAAGATAAGTAGATTAACCATAACCTTTTTGCTGTTTCTTTAATTCTGGGACGAAGTTTATCAGGAGAAATCCCTGGTGCTTCAGCAACAAAAAGCTGCATTCCTCCAATTCCTAAAAAAGGTAAAATAGCGACAGCTAGGACAATAATACCCATACCTCCCATATATTGAGTTAAACTTCTCCAGTACATTAACCCATGATCTAATGTGCCATCAATATCATCAAGGATTGTTGCTCCAGTAGTTGTATAGCCTGATACTGATTCAAAAAATGCATTTGTAAAATCCGGGATTTGATTAGATAATATATAAGGTAGCATTCCAAACAAGGAAAGGAAAAACCAACTTGATGTTACAATTAAATAACCATCTCTTTTTTTTAAATTGGTGGTTGTTTTGGTCCTAGTAAATACATAGAGAATACAACCTACAATCAAATTAATTACAGAAGATAAAGAAATCTCAAACCAAGACGATTCATTATTATAAAAACTAAATGGAAGGCATGTTAGCATTAAAATACCGTTGATAATTAAAAGTATTCCAACAATATTTACAATAACCTTTATATTAAATTTCATTTAAAAAGGGTTTGAACACTTTTTCTTGAATCCTGCAAACACATAACTACAACTTTATCATTATTTTCAAAAACAAAATCTCCTCTAACGGTTACACCTCTATTATTTCTTATAACCCCCCCAATAACAGCAGATTTTGGAAAATCAACATCTTTAATAGTATTATTACAAATTTTAGATTTCTCATTGACATTTAACTCAATAACATCAGCATCTAATCCATAAATAGAATGAAGATCTTCAAGCTCTCCCTTTTTAATATGCTTAGAAATAAAATCAGCAGCTATAAGTTTTTTGTTAATTAATGTGTCAACGCCCATATTTTGAGAAAGAGGTATATATTCCATATTTCCAACTAAAGCAATTACTTTTTTTATACCAGTCTCCTTTGCAGCTAGTGCAGCTAAAATATTTTTTTCCGTCTCACCGGTTAAAGATAAAAAAGCATCCATATATTCTAAATTCTCTTTCATTAAAAATTCTAAATCGGTTCCACTTCCATTTAACACCATGATATTTGGAATTGCAGCTGCAATTTCTTCAGCTCTTTTTCTATCTTCTTCAATTAATTTTATTTTATATTTTTTTGACAAATGCTTTGCGGTAACAAACGCCATTGGTCCTCCACCATAAATCATAAGGTCTTTTATCTGATGTTGTTTTTTACCAGAGAGAGCTAAAACTCTATCAACTCCACCATCTTTTTGAGCAACAAAATATGCATGGTCTGATGCCTCAAAAATATCATCAGCTCTAGGAATGATAGTTTTATTTTTCACTACATCTTCTTCATCTCTAAGAATTGCTACTGGAGTAAAGTTTTGATCAGGATTTAAGTAATTTGTTTCTTTAAGTGATTTACCATTCAAAACAGAATCTTTTCCTATAGGTATCCCAATAAATTCAAGAACACCTCCCTCAAAACTAAATGTTGTTATAGCTGCAGATTCTTTCAATAACTTTCTTATTTCTTTAGCTGCCAATGCTTCAGGAAAAATTACTTCATCTATTCCAACTGATGATAAGTCAAAAGCGTCTTTTCTATGAATAAAATCAGAATTTGAAATTCTTGCAATTGTTTTTTTTACTCCTAGATGTTTTCCTATAGTGCAACAAATCATATTTGTTTCTTCTGATTCAGTTACCGCTATTAATAAATCTGAAGATTTAATATTTGCTTGCTCTAAAACCTTGTATGATGTAGCGCTTCCAACTATACTAATAACATCTAAAATTTCAGTTTGAGATAATATATCTGAATCTTTATCAATTATTACTATATCATGCTCTTCTTTTGCAAGAAGTTTAGACAAATGAAAACCCATTTCACCACAGCCAGCAATAATTATTCTCATAAATAATAAATTAATGGATAACAAATATAAAAAATTGACACAAAAAACCTACAATTAAATTTTTTCAAAATATTTTATTGAAAGAGCATTTATTTTTGGCATCAATATTAAAGTAGATATCATCGTAGGGAAAATCATTATTCCATAAGAGAGATCAATCAAGCTTAAAACAAAATCTAAACTTGAAACAGAACCTATAATTATTAGTGATATATAAAAAAATCTATAATAATAACTATATTTTTCCCCAACTAAATAGGACAAGCATCTCTCTCCAAAATATGAATTACCAAACAAAGTAGTTATTGCGAAAATAAATGTACAAGCAAATAAAATATACTTTCCAAAATATGGAATAGATTTCTCGAATGATAATAAAACTAACTGAATCCCAGAAGCATTACTAAAATCCCAAATACCAGACACTAATATACTAAAAGCTGTAAGTGTACAAACAATTATGGTGTCAACAAATGGACCAATCATAGCTACTAACCCTTCTTTTATCGGATTGTTATTTTTACTTGCAGCATGTATTATAGGAGATGTTCCAACACCTGCCTCATTTGAAAATGCAGCTCTTCTTGCTCCTATTAAAATTAAAGATCCCACAGCCCCTCCTAAAACAGAATTTGCTGAAAAAGCATCTGTAACAATTAGCTTTAATACAGGGAAAAATAAATCATAATTTAAAATAAGAATATAAAGAACAGCGCCCATATAAATTATAACCATTAGAGGAACAAGTCTACTTGCAACTTTTCCAATTCTTTTTATTCCCCCAAATATTACTAAAGAAACTAAAAATGATAAAATTAACCCTAGAGAAAAGTTCATTAAAAAATTAGAATCTAAATCCTCGAATAATACTGAGTTTGTAATTTCAATAATTTGATTAGCTTGAAATATTGGAGAGACACCAAATAATCCAAAAAAACAGAAAATTAAAGCTAAAAAATTCCATTTTTTTCCAAGACCTTCTCTTATAACGTACATAGGACCGCCTTGATAATTACCTTTTGAATCTTTCCCTCTATATAATACAGCTAAAGAACAAGTATAAAATTTAGTTATCATTCCAAAAAAAGCAGTCACCCACATCCAAAAAATTGCCCCAGGTCCACCTGTAACTATTGCAACCGCTACACCACTTATATTACCTAGTCCAACTATTGTGCCTATTTGGGTAGAAATAGCTTGAAAAAAAGTAATTTTTCCAAAATTAGATGAAAATGATTGCCTTTCTTTTATAATATTTAAAGAATGAAAAATATATTTAAAAGGAAGGAGCTTTGAATAAAAAAAAAGTATAATTCCCCCACCCAATAATACTGTGATTAAAATAGGTCCATTCCATAAAGTATTAGCTAGATTTATTATGAATTGCTCAATAGCTTGAAAAAAAATCATTTTTCAAAAAATGAATTAACAAACTCTTCCTTATGAAAAAGTTGTAAATCTTCAACTTTTTCACCAACACCAATATATTTAATAGGAATTTTAAATTGATCGGTAATTCCAATTACAACACCTCCTTTTGCAGTTCCATCTAATTTAGTGATAGCAAGTGAATTCACTTCTGTTGCCTGAATAAATTCTTTTGCTTGAATAAATGCGTTTTGGCCAGTTCCTCCATCTAAAACAAGTAAAATTTCATGCGGAGCATCTTCTTTAAATTTTTTGATTACATTTTTAATTTTAGATAATTCATTCATAAGATTAATTTTTGTATGTAGTCTACCTGCGGTATCTATAATTACTACGTGATAATTTTCATCCACTGCTTTTTTAACCGAATCGAAAGCAACCGAAGCAGGATCGGTATTCATGCCGTGAGAAACTACATCAACACCAACTCTTTCTCCCCATTTTAAAATTTGATCTACTGCAGCAGCCCGAAAAGTATCCGCTGCGCCAATTAAAACTTTTAAACCACCTTGTTTAAATTGAGCAGCTAATTTTCCAATAGTTGTTGTTTTTCCAACACCATTAACCCCAACAACCAATATTATATAGGGTATTTGATTATCAGGCACATCAAAAGCATCTAAATCAGAAGTATTTTCTGCTAATAATTTAACTATTTCATCTTTTAATATTTGATCTAATTCTTCAGTGCTAGTATATTTATCTTTAGCAACCCTTTTCTCAATTCTTTCAATAATTTTAATTGTAGTATCAACACCTACATCTGATGTAATTAAAACTTCCTCTAGATCATCAAGAACTTCATCATCAACTTTAGATTTTCCTATAATAGCTGATTTTAGTTTAGAAAAAAAACTTTTTTTCGTTTTTTGAAGACCTATATCTAACGCATCTTTTTCTTCATTCTTAACTAGCTCTTCCTTAACCTCTTCCTCTTCGACTACTGGCTCTTCTTTAACTTCTTCGACTACTGGCTCTTCTTTAACTTCTTCGACTACTGGCTCTTCTTTAACTTCTTCGACTACTGGCTCTTCTTTAACCTCTTTTTTGACTACTGGTTTTTCTTTAACCTCTTTTTTGACTACTGGTTTTTCTTTAACCTCTTTTTTGACTACTGGTTTTTCTTTAACCTCTTTTTTTGAATCACCAAATAATGCTTTTTTAATTGATTCTAGTCTAGTTGGTTTTTTTTCAGTGGTTGTGGTTTTTTTTTCTAAAACTTTAGATTCTTTTTGAATAGACTTATCTTCTGATTTCTTTTTAGTCTCTTCAATTTTTTTTGTCTTACCAAAAAGTTTCTTTTTTATAAAATCAAAAAGTCCCATATTTTATAATTTAATAATTATAATGATAGTTAAAATAAATAATAATTATTAATACTAGATTAGATATTTATTAACTAGTTAGAATTATCTTCTTCCTTAGGTGCTTCGGCTGCAGGCTTTTCTTCTGCTTTTGGCTCTTCCTTAGGTGCTTCGGCTGCAGGCTTTTCTTCTGCTTTTGGCTCTTCCTTAGATGCTTCGGCTGCAGGCTTTTCTTCTGCTTTTGGCTCTTCCTTAGATGCTTCGGCTGCTGCAGGCTTTTCTTCTGCTTTTGGCTCTTCCTTAGGTGCTTGATGATCTTGTTTTGCTCTCATTTCCTCAATCAACTCAACAGGATCTTTACCTGCCAAAATATCTTTTACATGATCCTCAATTACGATTTCTTCTTTAAATTGATATGCGCCAGTCTTATCAGATTTTTTTGATCTAATAAGCTTAGCATATTTCACCCCTGAAGTATTTCTTAAAGTAGCAACAACTTTTTTGGCCATAATCTTTTATTATTTTATTTCTTTATGAATTGTATATTTTCTTAAAATGGGATTGTACTTTTTCAATTCCATTCTATCAGGTGTATTTTTTTTATTTTTTGTAGTCACATATCTTGATGTCCCAGCTACACCTGAATTTTTATGTTCAGTACACTCTAAAATTACCTGTATTCTGTTTCCTTTTGCCATAATTAAATATTTAAAGTTCCTCTTTCTTTAGCCTTTTTAATAACCGCACTTATACCATCTCGATTAATCGATTTTAAAGCTGAAGAACATATTTTGATATTTATCCACTTATCTTCCTCAGGAAGATAAAACTTTTTTTTATGTAGATTAGGATAAAATTTTCTTTTTGTCCTGTTATTAGATTTAGAAACATTATTTCCTACTCTAGGTCTTTTTCCGGTTATTTGACAAACTTTAGACATTGTGTAATAAATTTATAGGACGCAAATATCGTAAAAGTGTAAATAATAACAAATTTGCTTTTACTTTTTTATTATTTAATATTTATTTGCTACAAACAACCCATAGATAAAATGAACAAAATTTCTTCTAAATATGCAATTGATCTAGAAGATAAGTACGGAGCTCATAATTATCATCCTATTCCCGTAGTATTATCTAAAGGAGAAGGAATTCATGTTTGGGATTTAGAAGGTAAAAAATATTTTGACTTTCTTTCTTCTTATTCAGCAGTAAATCAAGGGCATTGCCATCCAAAAATCATAAAATCTTTAAATGATCAATCTAAAAAACTTACTTTAACATCTAGAGCATTTTATAATGATGTACTTGGTGATTTTGAAAAATTTATCACTGAATTATTCAAATATGATAAAGTATTACCCATGAATACAGGGGTAGAAGGAGGCGAAACCGCAAATAAATTAGCTAGAAAGTGGGGTTATGAAAAAAAAGGTATTCCTGAGAATAAGGCAAAAATAATTTTTGCTAATGGAAATTTTTGGGGTAGAACATTAGCTGCAATTTCAACATCTGATGATCCATTATCATACAAAGGGTTTGGTCCATTTATGCCGGGATATGAAGTAATTCCATATAATGATTTAGAAAGTCTAGAAAATTCTCTTCAAGACCCTAACGTAGCTGCATTTATGGTTGAGCCAATTCAAGGAGAAGCTGGTGTAATTGTTCCTGATGAAGGGTATCTTTCTGGAATTAGAAATTTATGTGACAAATACAATGTATTATTTATTGCTGATGAAGTTCAAACTGGTATAGCTAGAACTGGAAAAATGCTTGCAACTGACTTTGAAGATGCAAGACCTGATATTTTAATTTTAGGTAAAGCACTTTCAGGAGGAGTATTACCTGTTTCAGCTGTGCTAGCTGATGATGAAGTGATGATGTGTATAAAACCTGGAGAACATGGATCAACATTTGGAGGCAACCCTCTTTCTTGTGCAGTTGCTAAAACTGCTTTGGAAGTAGTAGAAGAAGAAAATCTTGCTAAAAACGCTGAAGATATGGGAAATATTTTTAGAAATAAGATGCAATCATTAATTAATTCATCTAAAATAGCGCAACTGGTAAGAGGAAAAGGACTTCTTAATGCAGTTGTAATCAATGCCTCAGCTGAAAGCGATACTGCTTGGAATATATGTTTGAAATTAAAAGATAACGGCTTACTAGCTAAACCTACTCATGGAAATATTATAAGATTTGCTCCTCCATTAGTAATTACAAAAGAAGAGCTTGAAAAGTGTTGTGATATTATAGAAACTACAATAAAAAGTTTTGAATAATTAGTTTACCAAGAAATTATTACCTGACCATGTCCTTCTCTCACCCCAGCTGAATTATCGGTTTGATTATTGATTGAAAAGTAGGTAGGTTGATCTGAGAAAAAAGATTGAAAAAAGAAAATACAAATACAACAACCGCCCTTATTCTAAAAAATTTAATTAAATAAATCCTCATCTCTTTCTATCATTAAAATTGATGATTGAGAAACTATGAAATATTTTTCACCCTGATATAAAACTTCATAAGCTCCAACTTGCAAAAACACGGCTAAATCACCTTCTTTTACTTGAAGTGGAACATATTTGATTTTTTCATCTTCTTTTTTCCAAGGTTCGTCATTATCAATAGGTAGAGGAATAGGATAACCTGGACCAGATTTTACCACATATCCATATTGAATTTTTTCTTTCTGTCTTACTCCTGGGGGTAAATATAAACCACTATCTGTTTTCCCAGATTCCTTTCTTGGCTTTACCAAAACTCTATCTCCAACTACATTTATTTTTTGTAAAGAACTAACGGTTTGTCTTTTCATTATTTAAATCTAAAGTATTAATCTGCTCTATCTACTAATTTTGAATTAATTTTTTTACTTGCCTTAGCGCCTAGCTCACGTAATCTTTCTGACTTTCTGATAAGATTATCTTTTCCATCAACTAACTTTTTCATTGCTTCAGAATAAGATTTTTTTGTTGTCTCAATATTTGAACCAATTTTAATTAAATCTTCTGAAAAGGAACAAAACTTATCATATAATGCCCCTGATTGTCTTGCAATCTCTAATGCATGCTTATTTTGGTTGTCTTGTTTCCACATAAATGCAACCGTTCTTAAAGTGGCTAGTAAAGTTGAAGTAGATACAATCACTATGTTATTTTCTAATGCTTTATCATAAATTTCTTGATCTTCAATTAAGGCAAGACCCAGCGCTGGCTCATTAGCTAAAAACATTAAAATATAATCCGGTTGATTAATACCTAAGTTTTGATAATTTTTTTCTGACAATCCTTTAACATGATTATTTACACTTTTAACATGCTCCTTTAAATATTTTTTTCGTTCTTCTCTATCTTCAGAATTATAATACTCAGCATATGCTGTTAATGATACTTTGGAATCAATAATGATTTTTTTTCCATCAGGAAGATTAACAATATAATCTAATCTTTGATTTTCACCATCCTCATTTTTTAGATTTTCTTCTTTTGCATATCCTAACCCTTCCTGTAAACCAACCTTTTGCAAAATATTTTCAATTTGAATTTCTCCCCAATTTCCCTGAGTTTTTGAATCTCCCTTCAAAGCATGAGTCAAGTTCTCTGCTTCCTTTCCCATCTGTAAATTTATTTCTTTCAAATTCTTTATTTGTTCTTTTAATTGAATATTCCATTGTAAACTTTCTTTATTAGAACTTTCAACTCTTTCCTCAAATGTTTTAATTTTTTCTTTTAAAGGATCTAAAATTGCAGATATACTTTCTTTATTAGTTAAACTTATTTTTTTAGCTTTTTCATCAAAAATTTCATTAGCTAAGTTCTTAAATTCAAGAGATAGAATTTTTTGAAGTTGTTCTACTTCTTCAGTATTATTTTTATTACTATTTTCAGATATTGAAGCAATTAATTTTGGAAGCCTAAATGCAATAAACCCCAATAACAATAAAATTAATATTCCTACAATTAATAAAGAGACATTCATATTCAAAAATAAATAAATAAATTAAGATTGATATTCCTCAACAGGTATACAACTACAAAATAAGTTTCTATCTCCGTGAGCATTATCAATTCTACTTACTGATGGCCAAAACTTATTTTTAGAAATAAAAGGTAAAGGAAATGCAGCTTTTTCTCTAGTATAAGTATAAACCCAAGACGAAGAGGTTACAACAGATAAGGTATGAGGAGCATTTTTAAGTACATTATTATCTTTATCATATGTGCCATTTTTTACCTCTTCAATTTCTTTTCTTATTTCAACCATCGCATCACAAAACCTATCCAACTCATCCTTATTTTCACTTTCAGTAGGTTCAATCATCATTGTTCCAGGTACTGGAAAAGATACAGTAGGTGCATGATAGCCATAATCCATAAGTCTCTTTGCTATATCTTCAACTTCTAAATTTAACTCAGATTTAAATTCTCTACAATCAATAATAAACTCATGAGCGCTCGTTCCATTAATCCCTTTATATAATACTTGATAATGATTTTGCAGCCTTGATCTAATATAATTTGCATTTAATATAGCCAGTTTTGTTGCATCCGTTAAACCCTTTGATCCCATCATAGATATATAAGCATAAGAAATTGCAAGAATACTTGCACTACCATATGGAGCGCTAGAAACTGATGTAATATTTTTATCTGTAAAATTTGAAAAAATATTTCTAGGTAAATATTTAACTAGTTTTTCTACAACACCAATTGGACCCATACCTGGGCCTCCTCCTCCATGTGGTATACAAAAAGTTTTGTGAAGATTTAAATGACATACATCAGCACCAATATTTTTTGGATTTGTCAAGCCTACTTGAGCATTCATATTAGCACCATCCATATATACCAATCCACCATTTTTATGAATTAAATTACATACTTCTAAAATATGATCTTCAAAAACTCCATGAGTCGAAGGGTAAGTAATCATTAAACAACTTAAATTACTTGAATGCGCTTTACACTTTTCTTTCAGGTCATCAAAATCAATGTTACCATGCTTATCACATTTAATTACTACAACTCTCATTCCAGCCATAATTGCTGATGCTGGATTTGTCCCATGGGCCGAAGATGGTATAAGAGCAATATTTCTTTCTTTATCCCCATTATCTAAATGATAAGCTCTTATTACCATTAAACCAGTGTATTCCCCTTGAGCACCAGAATTTGGTTGAAATGATAATGAAGAAAACCCTGTTATCTCTGACAACCAAGAATTTAAACTATCAATCATTTCTTTATAACCCAAAGCTTGATCTTCTGGAACAAAAGGATGTATGTTCATCTTGTCCCATGTTACAGGAATCATTTCGGTAGTAGCATTAAGTTTCATTGTACAAGATCCTAAAGAAATCATTGAATGAACTAATGACAAATCTTTATTTTCTAATCTCTTCATGTACCTTAGTATTTCATGTTCGGTATGATATTTATTAAATATTTCATGAGATAGAAAGTCTGTAGATCTGGATTCTTTATTTTTAGTCTCTGAATCAATATTACCTAAAGCATTAAGATCTATTTCTAATTTTTTATCGGAAAACTCCGAAAAGATATTAATAAGATCAAAAATATCATTTATTGATTTACTCTCATCAATTGAAATACCAATATGGTTTGACTCAAAATATCTTAAATTAATTCTTTTGCCCTCAGTAGATTTTTTAATTTTTAGCTTTACTTTTTCGTTAACTTTGATTTTTAGAGTATCAAAAAATACTTCATTTTCTTGTTCAAAATCTAACAGTGTTAAACCACTAGAAAGTAATCTTGCTAAGTAATTAATCTTATTTGCAATTTTTGTGATTCCTTTTTTTCCATGATAAACGGCATACATACCAGCCATAACTGCTAATAAAACTTGAGCTGTACATATATTAGAAGTGGCCCTATCTCTTTTTATGTGTTGTTCTCTTGTTTGAAGAGCCATTCTATAAGCAGGATTTCCAAACCTATCAATACTTACTCCAATAATTCTTCCAGGAATAAATCTTTTAAATTCTTCTTTGGTAGCAAAAAACGCAGCATGAGGACCTCCATAGCCCATTGGAACTCCAAATCTTTGTGAATTACCTACTACCGCAGATGCACCATATTCTCCAGGTGGCTGAAAAAGAACTAAGCTCATAAGATC
>Ga0066836_10000548_pt1 | contig 18242 bp, 21 predicted proteins | sample ETNtaG_18_FD_71568 | JGI IMG/M metagenome (GOLD analysis project Ga0066836, IMG submission 71568) | Marine microbial and viral communities from oxygen minimum zone, Eastern Pacific Ocean - ETNP201302SV91 | ecosystem: Environmental > Aquatic > Marine > Oceanic | place: Pacific Ocean: Eastern... | reverse complement strand
CGAGAGGTTATTCTATCTTGACTAAAGGCAAGGAAAGGCAAGTAATTAACTCCTATTCACAAGTAAAAGTAGGAGATGAAATAACAGGCAGGCTTAAAAAAGGACAGATTCTAACAAAAGTTATTAATGTCTCTGATGAGAATTAAAATATTACCTATAGTATTCACTTTATTCTTAAGTTCTTGTGCTTTTAACCAGAAGCTATTTCTTTCTGATAACTGTAAATTTCCAATAAATAGCCCCTACCCTGGAGGCGTTCTTAGTGTTGATATTAGAAATAAAGATTTTGATAGAAACAAAAAAATTAATTCTGACGGTCTTGCATCTTCAGTCTGCACGCATTCTCTATATCAATCCAAAATATTTATACCTATACCTTTAGATTTTAAGAATGAAAAAATTGAAATGAAACAAGACGGCCTAGCATTGAGCACAAATAAGATATTGAAAAAAGAATACAGAGAATCGAGAATCACTATCTCAAATAATGACTTTGTAAGTCCCAGCGAGGAGCTTCTTCCAAGGATTCAAAGAGAATATGGGTTAAGCCAACAAGCAAGGAATACTTTTACTCCGCTAAAATTAAAAGACTGGTCAATGATTGAGCCTGTAAAAGGTCAGATCAGTAGTGAGTTTGGTGTTATAAGGTTTATTAACAATAAACCTAGAAACAGGCATGGCGGTATGGATATTGCAGCCCCTGAAGGAACCAAAGTATCAGCTCCTTTAAGTGGAGAAGTAATCATTGCTTCAAACTTCTTTTACAAAGGCAATGTTGTCTACGTAAATCATGGAGCTGGCCTAGTAAGTAGCTATTCTCATCTCAGTATAATCAAAGTTAAAAATGGAGATAAAGTAAAAAGAGGAGATTTAATTGGTTTAATAGGACAAACCGGAAGAGTTACAGGACCGCATTTACATTGGGAAATTTATCTAATGGGAATAGCGATAAATCCTGAAGTTTTCTTAGTCAATTCAAAGTAATTTTTCGTATTTTGAGATAATGTCTTCAAGGCCACTCTTGGTCTGAGGGCCTATAAGCGTTTCAACTAAATTACCTTCAGGAGTTAATATATAAGTTGCTGGCAGGCTAATAGGAACTTCCCATCCAAACAATAAACCAGGGTCTGTCAAGATGCTTGGAACGTTAACCTTAAACCTTTCAATCTGATCTCTAAGCTCTTCTCCTTCTAGTCGATCAAAATTGTACGCTAAAACCAGAGCTTTACTTTTATTTAGCTTATAAAAACTTTCTAATTCCGGCATTTCTTTAATACAGGGTGGACACCAATCCGCCCAGTAATTTATAACTAACCATTTGCCAAGAAAATCACTTTTATTTCCCGTAGGCCCTTCAAATAGTTCATAATCAGGCTTAGAGCAAGCATATAGAAATAATAATAACGAGAGTATTAAAAAATTTTTATTTTTCAGATTCATAAAGAAATTAGATTAGATAATTATGAGTGATTTTATCATTTACCATAACCCAAGGTGTAGTAAATCTAGGCAAACTCTAGAAATTCTTAATGATCACGATGTCGATATAGAAATTGTACTCTACCTCGAAAATCCTCCCTCTGAAGATGAAATAGCATCTATATTAATTAAGTTGGGTCTTAATTCTAGAGATATCATTAGAAAAGGAGAAGATGAATATAAGCTTCTAGACTTAAAAGATCAGAACCTAACAGAAAATGAACTAATTACTTTTATGTCGAAAAATCCTAAACTGATAGAACGACCAATAGTCGTAAAAGCAGATAAAGCCGTTATAGGAAGACCTCCTGAGAACGTCCTGTCTATAATAAAATAGAAAATAGGTATAGTTATGGATCAAAAGAGTTTTTTTCAAAGGTTAAAGGAAAACCCTTTTTCTTGGCTTTTTAGTGGAGAATTATTTTTTCTAACCTTAAACAGCTTATTTTTAGTAGTTGTATTAGTGGCATTAATTTCTTTTATAGTTTCTTTCTTTACTAAAGATTTTGAAGACCCTTCTGGAAAAGCTTTAGTATTAAATCCAGCCGGACCTATTGTTGAGCAGGTAATAGGGTCAAATGACCCTTTAGCCTCCTTTAGAGGTCAGTTGCCTACAGAGTTATATGTTGGCGACCTTCTGGAAGTATTAGAGTCAGCTTCTAAGGATGAAAGAATAACCGATATCGTCCTAAGATTGGATAATATTGAGGGAACAGGACAGGCAGTCTTGTATGACGTGGGAAACGCTTTAATGAGAGTTAGAAATTCTGGTAAGAATCTAGTAGCAATTGGAGATAGTTATAGCAGAAGCGCCTTCTACTTAGCCTCTTTTGCTAACGAAATAATCATGGATCCTGATGGTTGGATTTTTATAGATGGTTTTGGAAGATCTAAACTATATTTCAAATCCTTCTTAGACAAACTAAAGATAGATTTCAATATATTCAGAGTTGGAACATATAAATCTGCAGTTGAGCCTTATCTAAGAAACGATATGTCAGAAGCTGCCAAAAAAGCCAACCTCGCATACTTAGATATACTTTGGGATTCCTGGAAAAATGTAGTTTCTGAAAATAGAGGTCTTCAATCTGAAGATATTCAATATTTGGTAGATAACGCTGATGAAATTATATCTAAATCTGACAAAGGAATAAGTCAAGCCTTATTATCTTATGGACTACTAGACAACCTGTTAAGTAGAAGAGAGCAAAGAGAATATTTAAAAAGTAAATTTGGAGAATCTGAAGACAAGAAAACTTTTAGCCAAATATCGGGTTTCGAATATTTTCAATTACTTCAATCTGAAAAAGAATTTAATAAATCGAAGAATGAAATAGCTGTCATTGTTGCAAGAGGAACAATTGTTGATGGCACACAACCGCCTGGAACCATTGGAGGGGACTCTACTTCAAACCTCATTAAAGAAGCTCACGAAAATAAAAATATTAAAGCAATCGTATTAAGAGTAGATTCTGGAGGTGGTGGAGTATTTGCTTCTGAATTAATAAGACAAGAGCTAGTTGCTGCTAAAGAAAAAGGTATAACTGTTATAGCCTCAATGAGCAATGTTGCAGCTTCAGGAGGTTATTGGATATCTGCTAATGCTCATGAAATTTGGGCTTCTCATAATACTATTACTGGCTCAATAGGCATATTTGGCATGGTACCGACCTTTGATAGGGCTCTAAACGAAATAGGAATTAACAGCGATGGCATAAAAACATCTTCAATTGATCTATCAGGTGATGTAACACAACCTTTAGACCCAGCTTTTTCTAGAATAATGCAAAAAGAAATAGAAAACGGATATGAGAGATTCTTAAATCTTGTGAGTGAGGCGAGAGGTATAACCACTCAAGAAGTTAATGAAATAGCACAAGGTAGAGTTTGGGCTGGAAGCACTGCTCTAGAATTGGGTTTAGTAGATAATCTAGGAAATCTAAATGAGGCAATTGAAAGAGCTGCCCAAATTGCAGAACTTAATGATTTTATTACTTATTACCCTGCTCAGGAGATAGATTGGAGACAACAGTTAATAGAAAGCTTTTCATCTGGCCTTAGGTTATTGATTCCTGAAATCATAAAAGAAAACTTTATTCTTAAAGAGTCCATTAATTCCTTAAAAGAAATAGACAGGTTTAATGACCCTAAAGGCTTGTATATTAGGTGCGAAAACTGTCTTATTTAGCCCTCACCATATCTCTTACTAAAGAAGGAGAAATTTTTTTCTTCTTTTGCAGAGAAAAACTATCTAATTCATTTAGTAGCCTTAGTAAATCGGATAAATTTCTTGAGGTATAGCTAATAATATAATTTATTGTTTTGTCATCTAACAAGAATCCTTTTCTTTTAGATGATTGCAACAAAACTTGTATTTTTTCTTCCTCTGTAATTTCAGGAATCTCAATTGCCGTAAAATAAGATAAACGAGAGGCAAGGTCTTGGAGGCTTATTGGGAAATCTTTAGAAACTATATTTGAAGAAAGATAAATTTTAGTTCCACTAACGAGGCATTCATTAATTAGATTGAACATTCCCCTCTCCCATTCTTCAGAGCTCTTCATTAACTCGAAATCTTCAATGAGCACAGCCTCTAAAGAGTCTAGATTCTTAAGAATTTCAGCTGAAGTTATGCGCTTATCTTTAAATGAGAAATGGAAAGTTTTTTTGCCCTCTTCTAGAAACTTTCTTTGCAAACCATGCATAACATATGACTTCCCTCTCCCCTCGTTTCCCCAAATTAAATAGAAGTTAGATATAGAGCGATCGTCTATTGCATTACTTAAGAAACTCAAAAAATCTTTTGTTGAATCACAATTAATGAACCTATCCAAACTTATAGAATCATCTAATTGAACGTTTAAATGCAGTTGTTTAGGAAGGTTATTCATATAATTTGTTTAAATATGGCCCTTCCTTCTTGATTAAGATAAGAGCCTAAACTCAAGACTATGAATATTAGAACTCCTAACATAGCGGTCCATTCAAGAAGTTGAGGAAGGAAATTAAAAGAAGAATCAGTTAGTATTATTATGAATAATGCTATAGTCCAACCAGTGTAGTGCTTACCCCACCTATTTGGTAAAGCTTGATTGCTATCAAATAGAAGTAAATACAACATTGATCCTATTAAGACAAGTCCATCTCTTGTCAACATAGTATAAACAAACCATAAAGGTAACCTTTCTGAGAAGGCTAAAGCTAAAAGGGTGGCTAGAATTAAACATTTATCTGCTAAAGGGTCAGCAAATTGCCCAAATTCGCTTGTCCAATTAAAACGCCTTGCTATGTATCCATCTAATCCATCTGAGATACCAGCCACTATAAAAAGAATTAAGGCCATAAAATAATTGCCTTGGTAGATGGATATACTTATCGGGATTACCAATATGAATCTTAATGCGGTTATTAAATTAGGTATAACTGATAACATCTTTAGATATCTAAATACTTGTATATTAGTCTATTGTTGGAGGAATTCTCTAATTGAATAAAATTATAATGAATATCTAACAGATTCTCTAAGTCTTCTATACTTCCATAAGTAGAAAGTTCATAATCTATTGAGGTCTTATTAATATTCTTTAGGCTTAAGTCAGTAACAATAATCTGAGATCTTAACAGTTTGGTTACTTTCTCAAGAATGTTGTAACTAGATATTCCTTCTATAGAAACTTTACTATTAACTTTCTTCTCTTTATTCACTACTAAGTTATTCCCTGAATTAATGCTATTAATTAAATTATTAAACGTTTTATCTAAACTGTTTTCATTATAAGAAACTGAAGAGATGCACTCTGTTTCTTCTAAAATAACTCCAAAATCATTTCTTATAAAACAAACTAACCAGTTATCTAAACTGTATCTCTTAATAATCTTATTCATAAACGCAGAGTAAGAAACAGAGCTTAAAGAATCCAAATAGTTTAGATCTTTAAAATCTAGAACTGGATAAACTAATTCTACAACCCTCTTTTTAGAAAGAGATAACAAACTTTCTTTAAGAGCATTGCATGCCTCTTTATCAACCATATCTATAAGGTTTACAGAAGATCTAAGATCACAAGGCACGTAAGTCATGACGTTTGATCCTTTTGCTAACCAAAGGGGCAATTGATTATCTGAAAGAAAATCTCTTATCTTATTGCCTTCAAAAAAGAATTTAGCTTTAATTTCTTCATCTGAAGAGATAAGCTTATATTGATTAATATAACTTTCTGGATTGTTATATAGCCTGTTTAACTTACTATCCAAAGCCACTTCAGTGCTGCCAGTAATTCTGATAATCAAAATGTTTAAGGCTTTTCGCATTCCTTCTCTAATAGATATTTTATCTGAGCCATTTAAACTTAAAATGATTTCGTAACTATCCTTTAAACCATACGCTTCCTTACTCTCTATTAAAGAAAAAGAGAATATAAGCACATAAATAATGATAAATTTTCTAATCATTTATAAATTATTACAGAAGTATTGTTCTAAGATTGTTAAAATAAGCTAAATTCAAATACAAGTCGATGACTTCAGATAATAAAGACTCTCAACTAGATTATAAAAAATCAGGCGTGGATGTAGATGCCGGTTACGAACTGGTAAAAAGAATAACACCTTTTATAAAGAATACCAAAAGACCTGAGATACTATCTGGATTGGGTTCATTCTCAGCTATAAGTAGAATTCCTTCTCACATTAAAAACCCTCTTCTGGTTACTTGCACTGACGGAGTGGGCACAAAGATTGAAATAGCTAAAGCAGAAGATAATTATGAAAATATAGGTATAGATCTCGTAGCAATGTGTGTCAATGACCTAGTTGTTTGTGGAGCCGAGCCATTATTATTTTTAGACTATTATGTAACGGATAAATTGCAAGTTGAAACAGCAAGTAGAGTTATAGAAGGGATAGCTAAAGGTTGCAATATTGCTAATTGTTCTTTAGTAGGCGGAGAAACTGCAGAGCACCCAGGAAGCTTCCCTGATAATAGCTTTGATCTTGCTGGCTTTTCCTTGGGGGTTGTTGATGAAGAAGAGATAATTGGAATGGATGGACCTAAGAATGGAGATGTCCTTATAGGAGTTTCCTCTTCAGGTTTCCATTCAAATGGGTTTTCTCTAATCAGAAAAATACTCGAAGATTTTAACATCTCATTAACTCAAGACATCGAAGGCGAAAAGTTAGGAGAAATCTTACTTAGACCAACTAATATTTATACACAGGAAGTCCTAAATTTAAAAAAATTTATGAAGATAAGCTCTATAGCTCATATAACTGGAGGCGGTTTCTATGAAAATATTCCTAGAATGCTTAACGAAAACCAGAAGGCTACAATTACCTTTAACTTTAACGATTGGCCTGCCTTCAAATACTTCAAATGGATAAAAGAAGTAGCTAAGATTTCGGAAGAGAATATGCTAAGAACTTTTAATTGCGGAGTTGGATTGATTATTGCTGTCTCTCCTGAGGATGAAGAAATGGCACTAGATACTTTAAATCAAAGTTCCTTTTTAGCAAAAACTATTGGTTCAACTGAAGAAAAAAAAGAGAACGATCTTAGTTTAAACTTTGTCTAAAATACCATGACAACTTTCAAAGTAGCCGTCCTCATATCAGGAAATGGTTCTAATCTTCAAGCCTTAATTGATAACTTTAAAAAAGAAGAAAGTATTGTCAATATTGATTGTGTTATAAGCAATAAAGAAAATGTTTTCGGCCTAGAAAGAGCCGCTAAAGCCAATATTGATAATTATTTTGTTGACCATACAAAATTTAATAGCAGAGAAGAATTTGATAAAGAGCTAATTCAAATATTAGACAGATATAGCCCTGATTTAATTATTTTAGCGGGTTTCATGAGGATATTAAGTAAAGTATTTGTAGATCAATATTTAGGTAAATTAATTAACGTCCATCCCTCCTTACTTCCGAAATATCCTGGATTAGAAACACACAAAAGAGTTATTGAAAATGAGGACACTCACCACGGAGTAACCATACATTATGTTGATAAAACTCTTGATGGAGGACCTATATGCTCTCAGTCAAAAATTCAAGTGACAACGAAAGATGTCAATAATCTCCAAAAACAGATCCATGAAATAGAACATAAGATTTACCCTCAAGTTGTGCAACAAATTGCTGATGGTAAAATTGCATATAAAGACGGTAAAGTAATAAAAAAATGAAAAATACGCTCTTAACAATAGCATTAATTCTAAATACAGTAATTTTTAGTGCTTCAGATGCACCTATAAAGCAATCCATTGCGATACTAGAGAGCAACGTGGGTAAAATGTCAGTTGAAATGAAGATGCTTGATCAAGATACTTGGGTGCTCTATTCCTTACTTGATGGCAGTCTAGTTAGAAGAGAAGAAACAGAGACCTTTAGGCTCATTCGTAATAAAGTTCAGCCGTTAAGCTATAGTATTAATGAAAAACGCATATTTAAAAGTAGATATAAATCATCTGCAGAGTTTGATTGGAGAAATAAAGAAATTATATTCACTGATAAGAAAGAAAAAGGTATAGCTAAATTTAATAGCAATGTCTTAGGCCCTAGCTCTGCTTCATTACAACTCAGACTAGATTTTAAGAATTTTGGTGAAGGGAATATTCCTAATGAAATCTCGTATGATGTTTATTTAAAAGGAGCCATTAAAAGAAGAATATATGATATTAACCTGAATAAAGAAAAAGTTAAATCTGCTATAGGAATTTATGAAGCGTACAAGGTCTCCAGAAGGTTCAATGAAGGCAGCGAAAGAACTCAAATACTTTGGTTAGCTCCAGAACTAGATTACTCAGTGATAAAGATGTATGACAAAAATGGTTTTGAATTCAGGGCAGATATAAAATCTTTTAAAGATATTGATTAAGCTTTAGGCAAAGTAACTCCCTTCTGACCTTGATATTTTCCTCCTCTATCTTTATAACTTACTTCACACTCTTCATCAGATTCTAAGAAAAGCATTTGCGCCACGCCTTCGTTTGCGTAAATCTTTGCAGGTAAGCTAGTTGTATTAGAAAACTCTAAGGTAACATGACCCTCCCATTCTGGTTCTAAAGGTGTGACGTTAACTATGATTCCACATCTTGCGTAAGTGGATTTACCTAAACATATAGTTAGTACATTCCTAGGAATTCTAAAATATTCTATTGTGCTTGCCAGTGCAAAAGAATTTGGAGGTATGACACATACATCATCAACTATATCTACGAAACTATTTTCATCGAAGTTTTTAGGGTCAACGGTTGCCGAATGAATGTTCGTAAAAACTTTAAACTCTCTTGAGCACCTAACATCATAGCCGTAAGAAGAGGTGCCATATGAAATAAGCCTATTTTCATTTTTGTCTTTCCTAACCTGCCCAGCTTCAAAGGGCTCGATCATCTTATGATCTTCAGACATTATTCTTATCCACTTATCAGATTTAATACTCATTCTTAATAATAATTATTTTTATTGTTTGATGTATGATACTTTCTGAAACATCCAAAAAAAACATATATTTTTATCGATATGAAATTCTCTCAATTAGCTCTAATAGTCTTATTTTCTTCTACTGCTCTTCCTAATGATTATTCTAATATTGATCTTTTTTCTTTATATAAGGATTTACATAGGAATCCTGAACTTTCTTATAAAGAATTTGAAACTTCAAAAAAATTGTCTTTAATTCTTCAAAACTTAGGTTATGAAGTAACAAATGGTGTTGGAGGAAATGGTGTTGTAGCTTTGCTTAAGAACGGTAAAGGGAAAACTATCATGTTAAGAGCTGATATGGATGGACTGCCTGTGGAAGAAAAAACAGGTGCAAGTTACGCCAGCAAAACCAAAACTTTAAATGATGAAGGACAAGAAGTTTTTACCATGCATGCTTGTGGACATGATATTCATATGACGGTACTCATAGGTGCAGCTCAATATCTAATACAGAATCGCTCTGATTGGAGCGGTACACTGATGCTAATCCTTGAGCCAGCAGAAGAAGTTAGTGGAGGTGCTAGGAATATGATTAACGATGGCCTTTTTACTAGATTTCCTAGGCCTGATTTTAATCTTGCGTTGCACGTTAGTTCAGGTATTGAAGTAGGTAAGGTAGGGTATTTACCTGGATGGGCAATGGCTAATGTTGACTCAGTGGACATTACCGTAAAAGGTTTGGGTGGTCACGGTGCCTATCCGCATACCACTAAGGACCCCATTGTTTTATCTGCACAAATAATTTCTCAATTACAAACCATAGTCAGTAGGCAGATTGCTCCTACAGACCCAGCAGTTGTAACAGTAGGCTCTATACACGGAGGAACTAAACACAATGTAATCCCTAATGAAGTAAAACTTCAATTAACGCTTCGTTCTTATACAGATGAAGTTAGGAATAAAACCCTTTCGGCAATCAGAAGAATAATTAGAGGAGCTGCAATCGCTGCCGATTTACCTGAAGAGCTTTACCCTACAATGACAATAAAAGATGAATACACTCCTGCGGTATTTAATAACCCTCAATTAGTCAAAAAACTTAAAGTAAGTTTCGAAAAGTCTTTAGGTAAAGATAATGTAATAAAGGTTTCTCCAGTGATGGGAGGTGAAGACTTTGGTATGTTTGGAAGAGTTGAACCTCTCATTCCAACTGCCCTATTCTGGCTAGGCGCGGTAAACAAAAATGTATATGAAAATGCGGTAAGAGAAGATATTGTCCTCCCTTCATTACACTCAGATCTATTTCTACCGGATGCAGAGCCTGCTCTAGAGACTGGAGTAAAGGCAATGACAAAAGCTGCCTTGGATTTATTTAAAGAATCTTAAAGAGCTCCTAAATGTCTAGGTTTAATAAATTTTGAAAGTATGTATGCCGTTATTAACCAGTTCAATGATTCAGCGACTATTACTATGAAGCTCCATGCATAATCTACATCTGACCAGAATAAATCTACTTCATTATATAGAGCAAAAATACTACCTAAGAAAAAGATAAACAACACTCTTTTTCTGGGCTTGTCTAGAAGAGGCATGACTCTATTAAGTATCCAAGTTATAACGACTATGACAAAAAACTTTAAACTAAAACTAAGAATGAAATCAAAAGTAGATAAATTAAGGCTAGATGTATCATTAGGAGAAAAACTTATAAAAAAAGTAGAAGTTACAAGATATAAACCCAATAATCCCATTAAGAAATTTACCGTTGTAGCTAAAAATATTCCTATAAAAGTATTCATAAAGACTTATCTTTTAACTCTACTCTACCACTAAAAGCATGCATTATTGTACCTCTATCTACATATTCTAATTCACCGCCTAGAGGGACACCTTGAGCCAATTTAGTTAACTTTAGGTCATCTAAATCTTTTAGAAAATCATATATATAATGAGAAGTTGTTTCTCCTTCTAAGGTTGAGTTTGTTGCCAAGATTAATTCTTTAACTTCTTCAGATTTCGCAAGGTTAAATAATTTATCTAAAGCTAATTGTTCAGGCCCTATGTCATCTATTGGTGATAAATGTCCATGCAAAATGAAGTAGTTCCCGTTAAATTGATTGCTTTGTTCTATTGCGAAAACATCAGATACTGACTCAACAACACATATATAGCTTTTGTCCCTCTTCTCGCTTGAACATATTGAACATAATTCACTTTCAGTAAATATTCTACATCTCTTACACTTGCCTACACCCTCAATAGCTTTAGCCATTATGTCTGCAAGCAAGATGCCACCGTCTCTATTTCTTTCAAGTAGATGCAAAACCATTCTCTGAGCAGACTTAGGCCCTACCCCTGGCAAACACTGTATTGCTTCAATGAAGCTATCGACTAAAGGGCTAACTTTACTCATTCTGATTTTCTTGGTTCAACTGTAGATTCAATTACTTTCGCTCCAAATTCTTCTATAATTTTCTTAACTTTAGGATCATCTTTAATAGCCTTTTGTGCATCATCTTGTATCTTTCTCTTTGCTTTTGCTTTAATTTTATTTGGAGAGTCTCCATTAGATATACCTTCTTCTAAAAATATATTGCAATCTTCTTTGAAATAATCTGATAATCTTTCCTGTAATTCTTGTCTATGGTTTCCATTAAATAAATTTAACTTCTCTTCAGGCATGGATAAGTAAATAACCGTATCGTCTGCCTTTATAAAAGAACAATGAGAAGCTAATTGTTTTGTTCCTGCATCAAGATTCAAATTAGTAAAAATTGCATTCCAATTATCTACAGAAACATCTAACTCTTTCTTATTTTCTTTGTGCTGATTTTGTTCTTCTACTTCTGGCTTTTCTATAATTGCCTTGCTTTCTATTGAAGTAGAGTCTTTCTCAGAAAAATCTTTTAATTTAGCTTCTAAACTATTGTTTTTAATTATATTTTCGACTTTTTTTTTAGTTTCTTTAACTTCGCCAGGTAAAAATGAAACCATTCTTAATAAAGCCATCTCAAAACCACCGGATAAACTTGGCGCAATTTCCATATCTCGCTTAGCAATTAAACCTATTTGATAAAGAACTTGAAGATCATCTTCAGATAGAATCTCTGAAAGATCTTTTAGATCACTTTTTATACTTTCTGTCTCATCTAAAACACCTTCCGATACCTGAGTAAAAGTTATTAACTGTATAGTCTCTAGAATTAGATCCATCAGCCTTAGATAATCTACACTCATCTGTGAAATTTCTCTTAAAGATTCTAGAAGAGTAACTGCGTCCTTCTTAGCTATACAAGACAAGAGAGAATTAACATGATCAAAGGGAAGTGTGCCGAGCATTTGGGATACACCTTGATCGGTTAAATCATTATTACAATAGGCAATTGCCTGATCTGCAATTGTTAAACAGTCTCTTAAACTGCCCCTTCCTGATCTACATATTTGCTCTACAGCTTGTATCTCATATTTTATTTTTTCTTCTTCTAATATAAAGCTTAATCTATCAATTAGTTGACTGGGAGTTAAATTCTTAAGATTAAACTGCAAGCACCTTGAAAGAACCGTTGCTGGTATCTTTTCTGGTAAGGTAGTAGCTAAAATAAAGATTACATGCTCGGGGGGCTCTTCTAAAGTTTTTAAAAGCATATTAAAACTTTGTGTTGAAAGCATGTGCACTTCGTCTAACAAGTATACTTTATACCTAGAAGAACTAGGCATATGCATCACTGTCTCCAATAGCTGCTTAGTATCGTCAACTCCTCTGCTTGAAGCAGCATCAATTTCTTGGAAATCCATAAAGCTTCCATCTGTTATAGATTCGCAAGTTGAGCATTTATGGCAAGGTTTAGAATCTAAACCGGTTTCACAATTTAAGCTTTTTGAAAGGATCCTAGCAATAGTGGTCTTGCCTACTCCTCTAGTGCCACTTAATACATAAGCTTGATGTATTTTATTTTGGTCTAGAGCGTTAGCTAGTGCTTGGACGACATGTTCTTGCCCAACAACCTCAGAAAAATCTTTAGGTCTCCACTTTCTTGCTAATACTTGATAACTCATTATTTGATATAGAAGTATAGTTTATTAACAATAAAAATTAATGACCTTATTCACTTTTTATAATTTGAAAAGCTCTATTAATATCTTGGAAATCAAAACCTCTGTAATTTAAGAAGCGTTTTAGCTTTAGGATGTCTTTTGTTTCAGTAGGCAGATTACCACTTACTTTCTTTTTTAAGACTTCTAAAGCAAACTCTGACCACTCAACTTCATTAGATAACGGATAAAAGATTTGATCTCCAATCCCACGTTGTTTTAATTCATTTCTGATTCTTAAAGGACCGTAACCTCTATTTTTTCTGCTTTGGAAATAACTCTCAGCAAACCTTTCGTCACTTAATAAACCATCTATTTGTAATTTTTCTATCTCCTCTTCAAGAAGTTCTTGAGATTCCACTCTAGGTAATAATTTTTTAAAAATTTCTTTTGAAGAATGCTCTCTTCTAGAAAGGAAATCCATTATCTTTAAACGTATAGCTTTAGAATCTTCAAGACTTTTCATCATTAAGAAGTATATTCTTTCTTAAATTTTTTGTAAGTATCAAAAATAGATATAATAACTTAAATCTATGACTCAATTAGCTTACAGCAATAGACCTCATTTTGACTACGGTGCTATAAAAGAAATCTCTGTTATTTTAGAAAAACTAGGAATAAAGAAGCCGTTAATATGCACAGATCCTGGTCTTGCAGAAATAGGAATGATTGACCGGTTAAGAAATCAACTTTCCAATGAAATATCTCCTTCATTTTACGAACAAACTCCTGCCAATCCTACAGAAGAAGCTGTAGAAAATGCTTTAGAGATTTATAAAACTCATGAATGTGATGGTGTTATTGGTTTTGGTGGCGGGTCTAGTTTAGATTTAGGGAAATCAGTAGCCTTAATGGCAAATCATAAAGGAAAAGTAGTCGATTATTCTATTAATGAAGGTGGCTTGGAGAAAATACAAAAAACAATACCAATGATTGCAATACCTACTACTTCAGGTACAGGAAGCGAAGTTTCATCTGGAGCAGTAATCATCATGAATGATGGAAGGAAACTAATCTTAGCCAGTGAGCATTTAAGGCCCGCAGCAGCTATATGTGACCCCGAATTAACAATTGGATTACCCCCTATTCTTACGGCTGGATCAGGAATGGATGCTTTAACTCATTGCATAGAAGCAATAATGTCTCCTACTATTGATCCTCCTGCAGAAGCTGTTGGTTTAGATGGCGTAGAAAGAGTTGTAAGGCAAAGAAATCTTATAAAAGCTGTTAGAGATGGAAACGATAAAGAGGCTAGATGGAATATGATGATGGCTTCAACTGAAGGAGCCATGGCCTTTTCTAAAGGTCTCGGAGCGGTTCATTCCATGAGTCATGCTTTAGGGGCAGATCAAGAATTAAGACTACATCACGGAACCCTTAATGGGGTTATTCTTCCTACGATATTACGATTTAATAAAGATCATGTAGGCGATAAATACTCGAAAATTGCTAGAGCAATGGGGAAGCCTGAATCTACCGATTTAGCTTTAGAAATTGAGGGGTTAAATAATGAAATAGGATTACCTGGTGGTCTTAAAGAAATGGGCGTAACAGAAGATATGATTCCAGATCTTGTTGCTCATTCAATGACTGACCCAAGTAATGCAACAACTCCCAGGTTGCCTACTCAAGAAGAATGGGAGAAACTTTTTATAGATGCGATGTGACTAAACTATTTATCTGGAAAATCGGCATCATCAGATTTAGATTTTTTTTCTTCATCTCTATAAGGGATATATTTAGACCATTTTGGCCTGTTGCTTCTATCAGTTTGTTTCTTCGAAGCTTTGAATCTAAGTAGATAAAAGAATATTAACGCTGATAAAATTCCAATGACTGCTATAAAAGTATTCAAATTGTAACTACCTTGATCTTAATTTCATTAGAAGTCTTAAAATTTCTATATATAGCCATATCAAAGTTGCCACTAAAGCCATGGCACCAAACCACTCCATATATTTTGGAGCTCCTTGCTCATCAGCTTGCTCAATAATATCGAAGTCTAGAACAAGATTTAGTGCCGCTATAGCTACAACAAATAGACTTATACCAATCCCCATCCAGCCTGTGTCTGTAAAAATTGAAAATGAACTTCCTGTAAAAAGACTAAATATAAAACTAAAAAAGTAAGTAAGAAATATCCCTAAAGTTGCAGCAAATATAATTAAGACAAAATTCTGCGTTGGTCTGATAATCCCAGTTTTATATGCAAATAATAATGATGCTGCTACAAAGAAAGTTAATGAAACTGCTTGTATTACTATCCCTGGAAACAATGCTTCAGCTTGTTGAGAGATAATACCAATCATAAAACCCATGCCAACTGCGTAAATCGGGCCTGCTTTAGGGGCTAAATGTGGTCTAGGATTTACAATCCAACCAATAAAAAAGAAATAAAACCCGAAAGTAGATATTGCTGCTATAACTCCAGTAAGCACCCCTATAGATGAGATTAAAGACATTAATGGTCCTTGAAAATTCCAACTTAAGGCTGCTGAAAGAAAAGTAAGAAAGAGTAAAATGCCTGTCTTGTTAACTGCTCCTTCTAGAGACATCCTTTCTCCAGAAGCAGTGGTTTCCTGAAAAGCAGATGATCTAATAATAGGGTTTCCTGATCTTCCGAAAGTATCTAATGCTTGATGTTTTGACATTTTTTAATTTAAAAATTTATTAATTTGAGTGATATTATCTATCTGTGAATTTACAAATACAAGGATAATAAATACTCATGGTAAAAAATTGGGATAAAGTTTCATCTAAATCTCTGATTGAGAATAAAATCTTTAAATTAAGAGAAGATAGGGTTATTTCTCCAAAAAAAGAGTCTGAACATCCAGTGTGGGTAATAGACTCACCTAATTGGGTAAATATAATCCCCATCACTGATGACAATGAAGTAATTCTAGTCAATCAGCATAGATTTGGAACTGAGAAACTTACATTAGAAATTCCTGGAGGAATGGTAGATGAAGGTGAAGACCCGATGGTTGCCGCTATTAGGGAGCTTTCTGAAGAGACTGGATACACAAGTGCAGACGTTATTGAGATTGGTAAAGTAGAACCTAACCCTGCTCTAATGTCTAATTACACCTATTCCTATCTAGCTTTAAATGCGCGTCAAACTGATGAGCAGAAATTAGATGGTATGGAAGATATAGAAATCTTAAAAAGACATATAGATGAAATTCCTCTATTGATAGAGAAAGGAGAAATTCAACACGCTTTAGTAATTTGCGCTTTTTATTTCTACAATCAATATTTATCAAAGGGGCTTTAAGTTCTATACTCTACTTGATAATGAATGAACCTTCTCAAGACTCCGTTAAAGGGAGCCTTTTATACTTCTCTCCAAGCGAACAGGAACCTTCCTATTTCACCGACTCTTTGTTATATATTTGCGATCATGGAGATTTAGGGGCTCTTGGGTTAATTATCAATAGGCCCTTAGATCTGCAACTTAAAGATTTATTCAATAGTATGAAGATTGTTGAAAACTCAAAAGCAGAAGGTAATGTTTATATGGGTGGTCCAGTAAATCCAGGAGCAATTTTTATTCTCCATTCTTCTGAAAAGAAGTGGGACTCAACAATAGAAGTATCTAAAGAAATCTCTTTAAGCACTTCTGAAGATGCCATTCAATCTATAGCTAATTGTGAGGGACCAAAAGATTATCTAATGACATTAGGTTATGCTGGTTGGAGCGTTAATCAACTCGAATCAGAACTTATAGAAAATGCATGGGTAGTGATCCCAGGAAACAAAGATGTTATTTTTAACCCTGATCCAAATGAACAGATGAACGAGCTGTCTGCTTTTGTTGGGTATGATATTAGGATGATTAGTCCTGACTTTGGGAATGCTTAAATGATTAAAATTAAAACTACTATATTACTTATTTCCTTAGCAACGATAGGATGCTCAAGCTCAATTAATGATTTAGAAGATAAGATAGAGGCTCAAGCAGCTAAGAATAATGTAGAAATGTCTTATACAGAAATAAAGAAAACTGCTATTTATTTAGATGCTTGGAGTAAAAAGGATTTTTACCAAGAAGCTATAGATAAATTTAAAGAAGAAGATAAAGTCACACTCCCCCCTGAAAACTTAATTCTTTTTACTGGAAGTTCTAGCATTAGATTTTGGGGCAGTCTTAAGGAAGACATGGCTCCCCATAGTGTTCTAAATAGAGGATTTGGTGGAGCGCATATAGCACATGTTAATTATCACTTTAATGAAATAGTAAAAAATTATAAACCTAAAGCCATTGTCTTCTTTTGCGGCACAAACGACTTGGCTGCACTAAAATCTCCTGCTGAAACTTTTAGTGACTTTAAAGAGTTTTATTCAATGGTGAAAAAAGAATTGCCTGGAACTGAATTAATCGCTATTGGAGTCAAACCTACAATAGCAAGAGAATATTTAATTCAAGAAGAAAAGGAATTTAATAACTTAATCTCTCTTCTTGCTTCGGAAGAAGATTTATTAACTTACGTAAGCGTTTGGGGCCCAATGCTTACAAGTGAAGGAAAACCAGACCCAACATTATTTGTCGAAGATGGTCTTCATATAAATGAAAAAGGATATGAGATTTGGACAAAGTTAGTGAGGCCTGAGATAGAAAAGCTTTAATCTTTAGGTAGAAGACCTAACATCTTATAACCTAAGAAATCATCGGATATTTTATTTTTAGGCGCATCAGGAATATTGTCTATAGGGTAAGCTAAAGGTGTTACGTCACTACTAATAACGTCACCTACTTGGATACCTGGCCTATCAACACTAAAATGAAATTTATCATCACTCCTCTTGCTTCCATCCTCAAAGAAGATAACTGTATGAACCATCCTATCTTCACTTGAATCATTTGATTTAGCTCTATGGAAGGTTAGACCATGATGAAAAGACACGTCTCCTAACTTTAGATCCTGGTAATCAACTTTGATATCTTTTATTTGAGGAATATCTCTAAGTTCTGAATCATCAACTTTTCCTGAAAAGATATTAATAAATTGGCTCTCTTTTACTTTATGCGATCCAGGGTAAAATCCCAATTGGCCGTTCTTTTCTGACACGTCGCAAAAAGGAATCCATGCAGTAACAGTATTAGTCTCTTTAATAGGCCAGTAAGGCTGATCATGATGAGGGTCCGTTTCTCTTCCTCCTGCTTCTTTAACCAAAGCTTGGTCATGCCAAACTCTTAACTTACTAACCCCTAGTAAAGCAGAAGCAATTTCACCTAACCTTTGATC
>Ga0066836_10000545_pt1 | contig 18317 bp, 19 predicted proteins | sample ETNtaG_18_FD_71568 | JGI IMG/M metagenome (GOLD analysis project Ga0066836, IMG submission 71568) | Marine microbial and viral communities from oxygen minimum zone, Eastern Pacific Ocean - ETNP201302SV91 | ecosystem: Environmental > Aquatic > Marine > Oceanic | place: Pacific Ocean: Eastern... | reverse complement strand
AATTTTAAATTTAATTGGAAGTTTTTACACTACTGTTTTTAGAGGAGTTCCAGAACTTTTAGTTATTTATCTTTTTTTCTTTGGTGGAAGTGGTGCCGTTATGTATGTGGCTAGAATTTTTGGGTATGACGGATATATAGAAGTAAATGCATTCATAACTGGAGCTTTTTCTATAGGTATTATTTCTGGAGCATATTCTACTGAAGTGTTCAGAGGGGCGATTCAATCTATTGATAAAGGACAATTCGAAGCATCCGAAGTTTTGGGATTTAAAAAGAAAATTTATTATTACAAAATAATAATTCCCCAGATGCTGAGATTGGCTTTACCTAATATAAGTAATGTTTGGCAAATTACTTTAAAAGACACATCTTTAATTTCGGTTACAGGACTGGTTGAAATTATGAGACAATCATATATTGCTGCAGGTTCTACAAGAGACCCATTGTTTTTTTATTCATTTGCTGCAGTTTTGTATTTATTTTTAACTTTTCTTAGCATGAGAATATTTAATAGATTAGAGAAACATTATAGAAGGGGGCATTAAATGGATATTGAATTTACGCTTGAACATTTACCTAAATTATTAAAAGCAACAAAATTAACTATCCAGTTAACTTTTTTATCTCTATTTTTTGGAGTGTTCGTTGGTATATTTTTTGCAATTTTAAGAACGAGTAAAAATAAAATATTTTTCTATATATCTTACTATTATTCATATGTACTAAGAGGAACCCCATTATTAGTTCAAATATTTATAATATATTTCGGACTTGCCCAACTCGAGTGGGTTAGAGAATCTTTTCTTTGGATCTTTTTAAAAGAGCCATATTCATGTGCGATTTTAGCATTCACTTTAAACACAGGCGCTTATTCATCAGAGATTTTTAGATCAGCGTTTGAAACTATTAACAAGGGAGTTATAGAAGCTGCTGAAGGGTTAGGTTTAAATAAGCTAAATACATTTTTTAAAATTAAACTACCTATAGCAATCAGACAATCATTACCAGCCTATGGAAACGAAATGATACTGATGTTGAAAGGAACATCTTTAGCAAGCACTGTTACATTGCTTGATCTTACTGGTGTTGCTAAACATATTATATCTACGACTTTTAGACCTGTAGAAGTTTTTATTGTTGCTGGAAGTATATATTTAATAATGACTTTTATTATTCACAATTTTATCAAAGTTTTAGAAAAAAAATATAATTATAATTAATAATCTGCGTATTCTTTTATTTCTTTAATATTTGAGCCTAAAATTTCATTAATTTTAGATTTTATCTTGGCTCTTTTGTCATTATTTAAATAGACATTTCTTGCAAGAGTAATAAATTTTTCATCAAATTTTTTATTTTTTTCACAAATACGTATCTCGTCCTCTATATTCCAAAGATTCTGATTTATTTCTTTAATTTCTTTATAGAGAATCTCAATTTCCTTTGAAAAATTAATATTAGCTTTTTTAGATAGAGTTAATATTTCATATTCTTTATTAAGCTGTATTAGCTTATCTTTACTAGTTATTTTGTTAATTTTTATTTCCAATATGCTTATTTTATCCAGTAGTTCACCTGGTGAGATCTCAGTCTGTATTTTTTTAGATTTGTTTGTCATTTTTATGCTAAATTCATTTACTAAATTTAAATAAGAGATGTCAAATATTTTGATAATAAAACACGGTTCACTTGGAGATATTGTACAAATAAGTGGAGTTCTAAGAGATATTAGAGAAACTCATAAAGACAAAGAGATATTCATGTTAACCACAATTCCCTATGTTGAGCTATTAAGTAGATGTCCTTATGTAAATAAAATCTTAATAGACAAAAGACTTCCAAGATGGAATTTATTTTATTTACTAAAACTAAAGAAAAAATTAAGTGAATTTAATTTTTCCCATGTATACGATTTGCAAAATTCATCTAGAACATCTTTTTATAGAAAATATTTAATTAAAATAAAAAATTGGAGCAGCACAGAAACAGTGATGAACAAACAAGAAAAGAAAAAAAATTTTAACGAAGAGTCTGTTTTAGAAAGATTTAAAATTCAACTAGAAAAGTCAAATGTGAAAACAATTTATTCATTAAAACCAGATTTTTCATGGGCTTGTATTAATATAAATAGAATAATTAATCAGTATACTAATAAAAAATATATATTACTTTTTCCATTTTGTTCACCAAATCTTCCACATAAAAAATGGCCATATTTCAATCAGTTAATTGAAATTATTAAATCAAAACATAGTAATATAGACATTATAATAGCTCCTGGACCAAATGAATTAGACGATGCTGAAGGTATTAATTCAATAAGCGTTTTAAATAATAATAATTTTTTGAATATAATGGAACTTGCAGGCTTGATTCAAAGATCAAGCTACGTGATATCTAATGATACAGGACCCGCTCACATGACGGCTCATCTTGGTAAAAAAGGTGTTGTTCTTTTTGGTAAACACACAACTCCAAAAAAGGTTTCTATTGAAACAGAAAATTTTAAAGCTATCAGATCAGAAGATTTAAAATTATTAAAACCGGAAATGGTATATTTAAAAATTAAAGAAAAATTAGATTTAATTAATTAATTTAGTATAGTTTTTTATAATTTCATCCCAATAGAATTTTTTTGAAAATTCTTTCGCATTTTTTCCATAATTAATAAAATTATCATTATTAATAAAATTAAGAATAGATTCATAGATAGAATTTAAATCATTACCATCGCATATTATTCCAGTTTTTTTATGAGAAATTGCATCTGAAGCGCCACCGTCTTTTCCACCTATGGAGCCAACTCCATATGAAGCTGCTTCTATAAATGAAATACCAAAACCTTCAACTGAAGTTTTTTCTATTCTTGAGGGCATTATAAATAAATTAGATTCAGAAACTAAGGCTGTTTTTAAATTATAATCTATATCTTTCAAAAAAATTACTTCATCTTTTAATCCAAGTTCATCAGACAGTCTTTTTAAATTTTTTTCTTCTTTGCCAAAACCAATAGAGATGTATTTAATTTTTGGGAACTTTGATTTTAAATTTTTAATAGACATTAAAATTTTATCATGTCCTTTTCTTTTATCTAATCTTGAGACAGTAATAATTTTTGGAAAGGAATCTAAAAAATATTTTTCAGCAGCTCTTTTTGATACATCTTCGATTATACCAGGTCTATTTATTCCAGGAAAAATTACATGAATTTTTAAAGGGTTTATTCCTATTTTAATTGCTAAGTTTTTTGTATAATTTGAATTTGCAATAACAAAATCAGCTCTATTTACACTTTTAATTACTCGATTATTTAAACTCGATCCAACTTCATGATTAATTTCTTTAGAGTGAAGTAGACAAAAACTTTTAATTTTTTTTAAATTTTCATCTTTTATTAATTCTAAACTTTTCCAATGATCAGTAAATAATGCTCTTATATTTGAATTATTATTGATAAAACTATTAACAAGGTTAGATTTTCTATATTTTCTGAAAAGTTTAATTCCTTTTATTCTTTCAATGCTAATTCTAGATTTGTTATCGTAGATTTTTGAATTTGGATAATCAAAAGTGAATACTTTAACAGGTCCATGATTTAACAAGCTTTCGGATAATCCTCCCATTAGCATTTGAATCCCGCCAAGATCTGGAGGAAAGTTTCTTGTGACTATTAGAAACATTATTTAAACCATTTTATATTGCAGCCCATGCTTGGTATTTGCTCTTGAGGACCTTTTCCAGTTTCGGCTACTAGCTTCATTGCTATTCTTAAATCGCTATCTCCAGTTTTGACAGGTTTTAAATCTTTTAATTCTCTAAATCTTCCGCGATATTGTAACTCTAAATTTTTGTTGTATCCAAAAAAATCTGGAGTGCAAACAGCACCATATTCTTTTGCCACATTTTGAGTTTCATCTATTAAATAAGGAAAAGAAAAACCATTTGATTTTGAAAAGGAAATCATATTATCAAATGAATCGTCAGGATAATTTTTAATATCATTTGACATTATTCCAACAGAATTTATTCCCAGGGTTTCTAAAAATTTAATTTCACTAGCGAGGTCTTTGATTATGGCTTTAACATAAGGGCAGTGATTACAAATGAACATTACCAAAGTGCCATTTTTACCAGCAACATCCTTTAATGAAGTTTGTTTATTTTCTGTAGATTTTAGATGAAAATCTTTTGCTTTTTCCCCGAAATTACAAATCGGTGTTTTTGTTAGTACCATAATAATATGTATTACTTAAGGAATTAACCATTTCTTTTCAAGCGAATTATTTTTCATAGAAAAATAGGCACGCCTATGTCCTTTAGCTGCCAAATATAACCACTCTATAGATTTTATAAAAGTTTCAATTACACAAAAATTTTTATAACCAGATTCACTTTCTTCTTTTGTATATTTTAAATTATCTACTTCTGTAGTTAGTCCAGATGCTGGATCAAGAGAATCAGATCCCGGCGCTTTATCACCTAAATAGCACTGTCTGCTCATATGAGCAGTTTTTTCCCATGATTTTCTAGCAATATCATTTTGATAATTAATTTTTACACTTCCAAAAACTCTTAATTGAATTTTTTCATTTTTATCATAAAAAAGTAATGTCGCATCAGGATTAGATTTTAGAATTCTAATTTTGTTAGATCTAATATCGCTATGAAACCAAATTTTTTTTTTTTTTTCATCAATACCTCTCAAAACAATTATACGCCCATCAGCTTTTTGCTCTTCACTGCATATAAATATAGGTATATGAAATGGAAGATCCCTATTATCTAAGCCTATTTTTAATAGATCCCAAATCTTGAGATAAACTTTGTCTAAATCGTTGTAGTAATCAGGTTTGTTTTTTTGCACTTATTTTTTTCTAAATCTTCTTATTAGACTTGATGTATCCCATCTATTACCGCCCATTTTTTGAATCTCTTCATAATAACTGTCAATTATTTTAGTGATAGGAAGGGGAGAATTATTTTTTTTTGCTTCTTCCATTGCAATTTTTAAATCCTTTCTCATCCAATCAACCGCAAAACCAAAATCAAATTTATCATCAATCATTGTTTTGTATCTATTTTCCATTTGCCATGATTGTGCCGCACCTTTTGAAATTACATTAATTACATCTTCCATTTTAAGTCCAGAATTGATTCCAAAATTAAGAGCCTCTGATAAACCCTGTACTAAACCGGCTATACATATTTGATTTACCATTTTTGCAAGCTGTCCGCTTCCAGAGGGTCCTAATAATTGAACTTTTTTACTGTAACAATTAATTATGTCTTTAGCTTTATTAAAGTCTTTTTCATCTCCACCGACCATTACTGTAAGTGCACCTTTTTCTGCGCCAGCTTGTCCCCCAGAAACAGGAGCATCTAGAAAACCAAGCCCATTAGATTTTGCTTTTTTATAAAGTTCTCTAGCAACTGTAGCAGAGGCAGTTGTGTTATCTATATAAATAGAACCTTTTTTTATAGAATTGAAAATTCCTTTTTTTCCAATAGCAACTTCTTTTAAATCATCGTCATTTCCGACGCATGTAAAAACAAAATTAGAATCTTTAGCAGCCTCTTCCGGAGTTGAAGCCATTTTGCCTTTATATTCATTTATCCATTTTTCAGCTTTAGATGTAGTTCTATTATAAACAGTTACATTATGACCTGCTTTTGATATATAACCTGCCATAGGGTAACCCATTACACCGAGACCAATGAAAGCAACATTACAAGTCATAAATTAAAATGTTTAAAAGTTTAAATTTAAAAATAATTCTATTTGGATTTATATTTACATTTTTTTCAAGCTTTGGACAGAGTTTTTTTTTAGGAATATTTAATCCCAGCATTAGAAATGAACTACTAATTAGTCATGGTCAATTTGGCACAATTTATGCCCTGGGAACTTTAATAAGTGGTTTTTTATTAATTTTGTTAGGAAAAAAAATTGATGATATTAATATATTAAGATTTACACTCCTTGTGATTTTCTTATTGTCATTTTCATGTTTCTTTTTTTCTAAAACATCTTCTATAACATTATTGTTTATTTCAATTTTTTTAATGAGATTCTCTGGACAAGGTATGATGTCCCATACTGCCACAACCACAATTTCAAGATACTTTACTAAATCAAGAGGCAAGGCTCTCAGCACTGCTTGGTTTGGCTTATCAAGCGCAGAATTTATTCTTCCTGTTTTAATGATTTATCTTTTAACCACAACAGATTGGAGGAATATTTGGATCACAATTTCAATTATTACAATAGTTTTTTTACCGTTAGTTTCATATTTTCTAGTTAAAAATATTAATTTTGATTCAAGAGAAATTACAGAAAATATTCAATCTAAAGAAATCAAAATAAAGCAATGGAAAAGAATTGAAGTTATAAGAGATATAAGATTTTACATAATTTGTGCTAATATGCTTGCGATTCCTTGGATAGCAACAGGCACCTTTGTTTATCAATCATTTATAATCTCCTCAAAAAATTGGGGGCCTTATGTTTTTGCGCAATCGTTTATGGCGTATTCAGTTTTATCCGTGATAACTTTATTTATTTCAGGAATTCTAATAGATAAATTCACGAGTAGAAAACTTTTAATTTATATGAACATTCCTTTATTGTTTGCTGTAATTGTTATCTATTATTTTAGCTATCCTATTTCATCATTTGTATTTCTTGGTTTAATTGGAATATCTAATGGATTTGCAAATATACTTGGTTCATCAACATGGGCCGAAATATATGGTGTAAAATATATAGGATCTATTAAAGCGCTTACTACTGCCCTGATGGTATTTTCAACAGCTTTTGGTACTGCATTATTTGGAATTTTGATAGATTTAGGTTTTTCGATTGAAGAAATCTCAGTAATTTCAGGAATATATATATCTATTTCTTTATTTTCTTTATTTCTTATAAGAAAAACCTTAAATCCAGTAATTATATAAAAATATCTTGATTTTGTTCTAACTATTGACTATTTATTGCAGATCCCATGGCTCGAATTACCGTTGAAGATTGCTTAGAAAAAATAGATAGTCAGTATGACTTAGTTCTACTAGCTAAAGAACGCACATCACAACTAAATGCCGGAGAAAAATCATTAGTTCCTGAAGATAAAGATAAAAATACAGTTATATCATTAAGGGAAATTGGAGAAGGTAAAATTTCAATTAAATCAGTGGAAGATTCAGCTATAAATAAATTGAGAAAAGTTCAAAGCGAACCAACAGAATTAGAGGATTTAGAAGTAGAGCAAGATGACGATTTTGATAAAATTTACAGGGGTGAGATTTCGAAAAGTGGAGCAGCTATACTGCCTTCAAAAAGAGTCAGAAAGATTCCTGAAAAAATTATTTCTACACAAGCAGAAGAAAATACAGAAAAAGACAAATCTGAAAATGAAGTTAAAACTGAATCTGAATCAGCTGAAAAAAAATAAAAAAAAATTTTTTTAACTCATTTTATAAAAAATTAAGAATTCATATGAAAAGAACAGTTTCTGTAGCTCCAATGATGGATTGTACAGACAGGCACGATCGCTTTTTCTTAAGATTAATAAGCAAAAATGTAATGCTTTACACAGAAATGATAGCAACAAAGGCTGCTATTCACGGAGATAGAAAAAAGATTTTATCATACAGTCCCGAGGAAAAACCTCTGGCTTTACAAGTAGGTGGCTCAGATAAAAAAGAATTAGCAGAAGTAGCTAGAATAGCTGAAGATATGGGTTATGACGAAATAAATATTAACCTAGGGTGTCCAAGTAAAAAAGTTCAAAAAAATAAATTTGGTGCATGCTTAATGAAAGAGCCTGAATTAGTTTTTGAGTGCATTAATGAAATGATAAATTCGTGTAATATTCCTGTAACAGCTAAAACGAGGATAGGTTTTGATAATACTGAAGATTTTAATTATTTAAATGAATTTGTATTAAAGATTAAAAAAGCGGGATGTAAAACATTTATTATACATGCACGTAAGGCGATTCTCAATGGATTTACTCCAAAACAAAATTTAAATATTCCAAAGTTAAATTATGAAATGGTTTATAAAATTAAAAGGGAGAATCCAGATTTAGAAATTATTATAAACGGTGGAATTTCTAAAATTGATGAAATAAAAAAACATTTAAACATTTGTAATGGAGTCATGATAGGGAGAGCTATTTATCAAAATCCTTATTTTTTGGTTGATATAGAAAAAGAAATATTTAATACAAAACATAACCCAACAAGAGAAGAAGTAGCTAAAGAATTATTAAAATATTTAGAAAAAGAAGTTAAACTTGGCACCAAAGTGAATCATATAATGAGACATACTGTAGGTTTATATCACGGTCAACCTGGATCTAGAAATTGGAAAAGATATTTAAGTGATAATATGATGGCTAGAGATTCAGATTTTCAAAAAGCAAAACATATTATGTCTATTGTTCAAAATAATGAAAAGACTAAACAAATAACCGCATGATAGAATCTTTAGACTTAAATCAAATAGTATTTATTTTAATAGTTATGACTTTATCTGCTGCGGTAGTTGGATTTATGGCTGGATTTTTTGGAATAGGTGGTGGTTTAATAATGGTTCCTGTTCTTTTTTATATATTTACTTTTGTTGGTATAGAGGATTCACTTGTTATGCATTTGTCCATTGGGACATCTTTTTTAATTATAATCCCTAATTCGATTGTATCGACAATTACTCATATGAAATTTAAAGCTGTTGATTTCAATATTGTTAAAACATTTGGAGTTTTTGTAATTATTGGGGTTATTTTTGGAACTATATTTGCAGTCAATTTAAAGACTTCTAGTTTAATTTTATTTTTTTCAATAATGACTATGATTTTTGCTATTTATTTTTTGATAGAAAAGGAAAAAATTAACCCAACTCCAAGAAAAATAAATTTAGTTTATAGGGTTTTTTTAGGCTTTTTATCAGGTTTCTTATCTGCTCCAATGGGAATCGGTGGTGGAGTTTACAACACTCCAATATTTAAGATATTTGGTTATTCAATAAATATTGCTATTGGAAGTTCTGCTGCTATCGGTTTCCTAATCTCTTTGGTTGGAGCTTTGGGATATGCTAGCTCAGGAAGTTATCTAAATATTAATGCTCCATTAAGTTTAGGATTTGTAAACATTCCCGCATTTTTAATTTTTGTACCTATTACTACCTATATGGCTAAGATAGGAGCTCAATCAGTGCACAAATTTAATAGAAAATTAGTTGGTAAATTGTTTGGAATTTATTTGTTAATTGTTTCATGCAGATTGTTTTATGAGTATTTGTTTTTTTAGATTTTTTGGTCGTATTCACCAACTTTACCTGTGTCTTTTAAGAGTTTATCAATAAATTCAAATATTTTTTTCTTTCTACTGTCGGAAGATGAGCTTTCAACAACAATAACTAAAGAAGGCTTATTTGATGAAGCTCTAATCAGGCCCCACGAACCATCTTCTAGAGAAAAACGTATCCCATTAACAGTCAAAATATTTATTATATTTTGATTATCAATTTTTACATTATTATTTTTTAGTTCTTTAACTTTTTCTACTAAAGATTCGACAACTTTATATTTTTCTTCATCTTTACAAAAGGGTGCCATCGTTGGTGTTTGATAAGTTGTTGGTAATTCCTTTAATATTTCTGAAATTTTATTATTGTTATTATCTAATAGGTGACAAACTTGTATCGCTGAGTTAATACCATCGTCATATCCTAAACCTAAAGGTTTATTAAAAAAAAAATGCCCACTTTTTTCAAAACCAGCTAATGCTTTAATTTCATTAACTTTTCGTTTTATATGTGAATGTCCAGTTTTCCAATACGTAGTTTTGCAATTATTTTTTAAAAGAATACTATCGTTTTTGAACAATCCAGTTGATTTTACATCAACAACAAAAGTTTGATTTTTATGTTTATTTGATAAATTTCTTGCTATTAACAAACCTATTTTATCAGAATATATTTCTTTTCCTTTATCATCTACTACTCCAACACGATCTCCATCACCATCAAAACCAAAACCGATATCAGCATTATTTTCTTTAACAGCAGCAGCTATAGCTTTAAGCATTTTTATATCCTCGGGATTTGGATTATATTTAGGAAATGTATAATCAAGATTACAATCTAATTCTATTACTTTACAACCTATAGCTTTTAAAATTTCCGGAGCAAATATACCTGCGGTACCATTGCCGCACGCAACAACTGCTTTTATTTTATTTTTAATTTTATTATTTATAAGACTATCTATATATATTTTTTTAAATTCTCTAATTTCTTTATATGTACCATTTCCTTTTTTAAATTTTTTTTCTAATACAATTTTTTTTAATTCGTTCATTTCACTAGGTGAGTGAGTTAACCCTTTTTCAATACCCATTTTTATACCGGTCCAGCCATTTTCATTATGACTCGCAGTAACCATTGCTACAGCATCTGCCTGCAGATAGAATTGAGCAAAATATGAAGTAGGTGATAAAGCTAGTCCAATATCTTCAACATTACACCCGGAATCCATTAAACCTTCTATAAGTTTTTTTTTAACTTCTTCACTATATGATCTATAATCGTGACCAACTATTACCCGTGGAGTTTTATTTATTTTTGAAATAATTTGTGACCCAAAACCTCTTCCAACATTTTTTATTCCTTCTTTATTTATATCTTTTGGATATAACCACCTTGCATCGTACTCTCTAAAACCAAATGGATTTATGTGAGGTTCTTCATTTTTTTGCATTTTTCACTTATCTAATATTTTTATGTTTTTTGATACTAATCAAATTTAACAATATTTAGATTTTATCCTTGCTATTATATCAATGTTCTTATAATGTTCTATTGATTTGTTAAAACATGTAGTATATCTAGTGATTGTGTACACAACATGTAGTTGTTTTTACACAAAAAATAACAAAACTAACATATTATGAATAAAAATTTGTCATTAGCCATAGAGAAAGCTGTCGAAAAAATTAGCCCAAAAGACAATTTTTCAATCAAAGGCATTAGATCTGACAAAAAACCTGATTTATTTTCACTAACATCTAACACTGAGCTTTTTCAAAATGATAAAGGGGTAACAATAAAAATTGACAGATCCAAAGATGAAAAATTAACTGATTTTGGAAGAGCTACTTTAAGCGACAGGTATTTGGGTCAAAATGAATCTTATCAAGATTTATTTGCTCGTGTAGCAAGTATTTATGCGGACGACAATTTACATGCTCAAAGAGTTTATAATTATATAAGCAATTTATGGTTTATGCCAGCTACACCTATTTTATCAAACGGAGGAACAGAAAGAGGCTTGCCAATTTCATGTTTTTTAAATGAAGCCGGAGATAGTTTAAGTGGAATTTTAGATTTATGGAGCGAAAATGTTTGGCTGGCTGCAAAAGGTGGCGGCATAGGAAGTTATTGGGGGAATCTGAGATCTATAGGAGAAAAAATAGGTAGAGTTGGAAAAACTTCTGGAATCATACCGTTTATTAAGGTTATGGATTCATTGACTATGGCAATTAGCCAAGGATCTTTAAGAAGAGGTTCAGCTGCATGCTATCTTCCAATAGATCATCCTGAGATTGAAGAGTTTATAGAAATGAGAAGACCAACAGGCGGAGATCCTAACAGAAAAGCTTTAAATTTACATCATGGGATTTTAGTTACAGATTCTTTTATGAGAGCCGTTGAAACTAATTCTGAATGGGCTTTAAGAAGTCCTAAGGACGGGGCTATCCAGTCTAGCGTATCTGCAAGAAATTTATGGATAAGGCTTTTAACAGCAAGAGTAGAAACAGGAGAGCCTTATATTATTTTTATAGATACTGTGAACAGACTAATTCCACAACATCACAAGCTGGCCGGACTTGATGTGAAAACCTCAAATTTATGTAGCGAAATTACTTTACCTACAGGCGTTGACAAAGATGGAAAAGACAGGACGGCCGTATGCTGCTTGTCTTCTCTGAACTTAGAAACATTCGAAGAATGGAAAGATGATCCTATTTTTATTGATGATGTAATGAGATTTCTGGATAATGTTCTTTCAGATTTTATTAATAGAGCTCCAGACTCATTTAAAGATGCAAAATATTCCGCATCAAGAGAAAGAAGTGTTGGTTTGGGAGTAATGGGCTTTCATTCCTTTTTACAAAAAAAATCAATTCCATTAGAATCTGTAATGAGCAAAATTTGGAATAATAAAATTTTTAAACATATACAAACAAAAGCTGATGAATCATCTAAAAAATTAGCAGAAGAAAGAGGAAGTTGTCCAGACGCTGAAGAGTATGGGTTTAAAGAAAGATTTTCAAACAAAACTGCTATTGCTCCAACAGCATCGATTTCAATAATTTGTGGAGGCGCGTCCCCTGGGGTTGAACCTATTGCAGCTAATAGTTATACACATAAAACTCTTTCCGGTTCTTACAATGTAAGAAATAGATATTTAAAAGAAATATTGAAAAAAAATGGAAAGGACAACGATGAGATTTGGTCCACAATTACAACAAATCAAGGTTCAGTTAGTCATCTTGATTTTTTAACTGATCATGAAAAGGACGTTTTTAAAACAGCTTTTGAATTGGATCAAAAATGGATTATAGAACTTGGAGCAGATAGGACTACATATGTTTCTCAGGCACAATCTATAAACATATTTTTACCAGCAGATGTGCATAAGAAAGAATTGCATCAGATTCACTTTCAAGCGTGGAAAAAAGGTTTAAAAAGCCTTTATTACTGCAGATCAAAATCAATCCAAAGAGCAGAAAATATTAATAATGAGATACCTTCAAAAGTAATAAAAGAAGAATCTAAAGAAGGAAGCAATTATGAAGAATGTTTATCATGCCAGTAGTTAAGCTAAAAAATAATGAAGATAAAAAATCTGGCCTATTGGTGGGTAATCCAGTATATAAACCTTTTAGATATCCTTGGTGCTATGACGCTTGGTTGACACAACAAAGAATTCATTGGCTTCCCGAAGAAGTTCCTTTAGGTGATGATGTTAGAGATTGGCAGAAAAACTTAAATACAGCAGAGAAAAATTTATTAACTCAAATATTTAGATTTTTTACGCAAGCCGATGTTGAGGTAAGCAATTGTTATATAAGACACTACATGAACGTGTTTAAGCCTACCGAAACATTAATGATGATGTCAGCATTTGCAGCAATGGAAACAGTTCATATAGCTGCATATTCGCATTTGTTAGACACAATAGGAATGCCTGAATCAGAATATTCCGCTTTCTTGAAATACAAAGAAATGAAAGACAAATACGATTACATGCAAGGTTTTGATGTTGAATCTAAACACAATATAGCAAAAACAATAGCAGTATTTAGTGCTTTCACAGAAGGTCTACAGCTTTTTGCTAGTTTTGCAATTTTATTAAATTTTCCAAGACAAAATAAAATGAAGGGAATGGGTCAGATAGTTACTTGGTCCGTAAGAGACGAAACGTTGCATTGTAATTCAATGATTAAATTATTTAGAACTTTTATTGATGAAAATCCTGACATTTGGACAGATCAACTTAAAAAAGAAATCTATGAGGCGTGTAGAACAATTGTTTCACATGAGGATGCATTTATAAACTTAGCTTTTGAGATGGGACCAATAAAAGGACTTACTTCTGAAGAAGTAAAAAAATATATTAGATGGATAGGAAATAGAAGACTGACACAGCTTGGATTGGAACCAATTTATAAAGTTAATAAAAATCCTTTAACATGGTTAGACACAATGCTTAATGCGGTTGAGCACATGAACTTTTTTGAGGGCAGAGCAACAGAATATTCTAAAGCTTCAACCAAAGGCACTTGGTCTGAAGCATTCAGTGATAAATAAAATCAAATAAAATAAATATTGGAGAAAAATTAGTTTAAGAAAAGTAAGGACGGGTGTTTTTTTTAATACGAAATATTAAAAAGAAAACCTAAAAATTCAACTAAAAATTGATTTAATATAACTTCCTTAAATACATATCTCTTAGTAAACTAATCTTTTGAAAGGAGGGGTTATGGCAACATTTTATGCATTGGGTAAATATACTGCTCAAGGATTCCAGGGTTTTTGCAAAGATCCAAAATCAGATAGAGCGAAAGCAGCACGAACAGCAGCTGAAGCTGTTGGAGCTAAATTAGTTTCATACACTGGTTTAAGAGGACCTTATGATTTTTTAGCAGTATTCGAAGGAACTTTTGCACAAGGAGCTGGCATTAAAATGGCAACAGAAGCTAGTGGTTCTCTTTGCGATATTGCAGTTTGCGAAGCTATTAATATTAATGACGTTGCAGTAAACGCTGCAAAAATTGCGGCAGCATACAAAGGTCCAGGAAAATAATTTTATCTTTGGTTGAGAAGCATTACTTTACGATGCCTCTCTCCACTATATTTAGATAGTGGTCTAATTAATTTATTGGCCGTATGTTGTTCCATGATGTGAGCTGACCAACCTGTTATTCGTGACATGACGAATATTGGGGTGAAGAAGTCTGTGTCAAATCCCATCAAATGATAAGTAGGTCCAGTAGGATAATCAACATTTGGATGAATATCTTTCCTTTCAATCATAACTTTTTTAACTATTTCATAAATTTTATTAAATTTTTTATCATTTTTTATTTTAGAAACTTTTTTAAAATATTTTTCCATAGTAGGCACTCTTGAATCGCCTTTTTTGTAAACTCTGTGCCCAAAACCCATTACTACCTCCTTTTTATTAAGAGCGTTATTTATCCATTTTAAAGCATTTTCAGGCTTTTTAATTTTGCTCATCATATTCATTACTTCTTCATTAGCACCTCCGTGCAAAGGGCCTTTTAAACTTCCTATTGCGCCAGTAATAGCACTATGAATATCCGAAAGACTACTTGTAATTGTTCTTGCTGTGAAAGTTGAAACATTGAAACTATGTTCAGCATAAAGAATTAGAGAAACATCAAAAGCTTTAATAATTTCTTTAGCAGGTGTTTTTCCAAAACACATATAAAAAAAATTTTCTGAAAAACCCAATCCTTTTTTTGGTGTTATTACATTTTTACCTTTTCTAGATCTAAAGAAAGCAGCTATGGCAGTAGGTGTTTTTGCAAATATTCTTATTGCTTTTCGCATATTTGCTTCAGGAGAGTTGTTAGCTGTATCTTTATCTTCTAGACCCATAACACTTACAACTGTTCTTGCGACATCCATTGGATGTGCTTTTTTTGGCATATGTTTTATAATTTCCTTAAGATTGGTTGTAATATTTCTATTTTCTTCTAGATTTTTTTTAAATTTTTTTAGATTAGTTTTATTTGGTAATTCTTTATTTAGTATTAGATAAGCAACTTCTTCAAAACTACAACTATCGCAGAGATCTTGTACGGCATACCCTCTGTAGGTTAATGAATTTATATCTGGCACTACCTGAGAGATAGTGGTTTCATCAACAACTATACCTAACAATCCTTTTTTAATATCTTCAGCCATAATTTATTCAAAGACGATTATAACAGCTGTTATAGCTAATAATAAAGCTAATAAATATTCTATAATTTTTTTAATTTTTGAGTTGCCAATTATTAATTTTATTGAAGAACCAAAAAGAACCCATAGGCAAATAGAAGGAAAACAAACGAATGGAGCAGTACCAGCAACAAATATTGTACCAATGATAAAATTTTCTTCACTAGGAAAAAATGCAGTTGCAGCAGTTAGTGCAACTACCCATGCCTTAGGATTGATAAATTGAAAAAGAGCAGCTTCATAAAACTTCAAAGGTCTACCGCTTTCTTTATTGCTATCAGATAAAGATCCCAAGATTTTCCAACCGAGATAAATCAAGTAAAAAAAACATAGCCATTTAAGATAAAATTGAATTACAGGGTATTTTTGAAATAAAGCACCTAAACCAAAACAAACTAGAGTAATTTGAATTATATGGCCAAAAGGAATTCCAAATGCATGAGGCAAGGTTTTTCGAAAGCCGAATTTAATTCCAGAAGCAGTTAACATTGCATTATTTGGGCCAGGAGTTGCAAACATTACAAAATAATAACTAACAAGAGCAAAAAAAAGTTTAAATTCGATCATAAATATTTACTTATAATTTTTTCCATTCCTACAAAATCTTTTACTAAGTGATCATGCTTCATCTGAGAAGTATTGACTTCAGTATATCCACCTTCTAACAAAATAAAGGGTAGAGATGCATTATAAGCGCTCTGAGAATCAACATCGCTATCACCAATCATTATAGATTTAACAACATCTCCATTCATAATTTCTATCATATTAGTCAAATGCCGTGGATCAGGTTTACAATAATCAAATGTATTTGATCCAGCAACACATTCAAAAAAATCATTAATTCCAATTTTTTTTAATAGATCTATAGCAAGATGTTCTTGTTTATTTGTACAAACTCCCATTGAAATATTATTTTTTTTACACCATGACAAAAATTCTTTTACCCCATTTATTAACTTACTTTTAACTAAAATATTATTTCCATAAAAATTAATAAATTCATTTACCATTTTTTCTTTAATATCTTTTTCTTTTACTTTGCTTAATTCTTTTTTAGCTGAACTCCATAAAGTTTTGCTCATCATTGTTTTAGCACCTTTGCCAACTAATGATTTAATTTCGTTTGGTTTTCTTGTCGGAAATCCAAATTTTTTCATTACATGATTATGTGCCACAATAAGATCTGGAGCTGTATCAACAAGTGTACCGTCTAAATCAAATAATATTGTTAATTTTTGAGTCATTTTATCAAGTATTATAAAGAAATATTTTGTGAGTTATTACAAACTTTATAATAATGTAAAGAGAAATCTTAATGACATCAATAAACAAAAAAAAAATAGCTTTAAAAGAAAAACATAATCAGGAAAAATTACGCAACCAAGCGATGAAAAATGGGGTAACTCTAATTTCACCCGAAACAACCTTTTTATCAAACGATACTAAATTTGGGAAAAATGTAACAATTCATCAATATGTTGTAATTGGAAAAAAAGTTAAAATAGGAAACAATGTTGAAATTATGCCATTTTCCCATATTGAAAACTCAATATTAAAAGAGAGGGTGAATGTTGGACCATTTTCAAGAATACGACCAGGTTCTTACCTGTGTAAAGGATCAAGAGTTGGAAATTTTGTTGAGGTAAAAAAAAGCAAAGTAGGAAAAAATTCAAAAATTAATCATTTATCATATGTTGGGGATTCTTTTATTGGCAAAAATGTTAATATTGGAGCGGGCACGATTACATGTAATTATGATGGAAAAAATAAAAATAAAACTAAAATTTTAGATGGGGCATTTGTTGGATCAAATACTTCTCTTGTTGCACCAATAACAATTGGAAAAAAAAGTGTAATCGGAGCGGGATCTTCCATCACTAAAAATGTAAAAGACAAATCTTTAGCTTTAACTAGAGCTAACCAATTAGAAATAAAAAATTACAAGAAAAAGTAATGTGTGGAATAATAGGAATAGCAAGTAATAAATCTGTAAGCTCAAATATAGTTCAATCATTAAAAAGATTAGAATACAGAGGATATGATTCAGCTGGGATAGCAACCATTTTAGATGGCCAGATAAATGAAAAAAAATGCATTGGAAGAGTTGATAATTTAGAAAAAATGTTATTTAAGAGTCCATCAAATGGAAACTTAGGAATAGGTCACGTAAGATGGGCAACGCATGGAATACCAAGCAAAGTTAATGCTCATCCACATTCTTCGGAAGAAGTTTCGGTTGTTCATAATGGAATAATTGAAAATTCTGCTTTTTTAAAAGAAAATTTAGAAAAGAAAGGTTATAAATTTAAATCTCAAACTGATACTGAAGTAATAACATTTCTCTTAACAGATTTTTTAAAAGATTTTAATTTAATTGATGCAATAAACAAAACTTTAAAAAAATTAAACGGAAGTTTTGCTTTGGGTATAATTTTTAAAAAACATAATAATGTTATTGTTGGAGCAAGGAGAGGAAGTCCATTAGCTGTTGGTTATGGCCCTAATGAAAACTATCTTGGTTCAGATTCTTATGCACTTAAGTCTATGACAAATAAAATTACATATTTAGATGACGGAGACATATGTCTATTAACTAATGATAAAGTTGAGTTTTATAATTCAAATAACAAAAAGGTAAATAAAAAGATTTTAAAACTTTCTGATGATAAAAATACTGCTGAAAAGGGTGATTATAAGGATTTTATGTCAAAAGAGATAGATGAGCAAGATATCACTGCAAAAACATGCATAAAAGAATATGTGGATGATTTAAGAAA
>Ga0066836_10000544_pt1 | contig 18319 bp, 18 predicted proteins | sample ETNtaG_18_FD_71568 | JGI IMG/M metagenome (GOLD analysis project Ga0066836, IMG submission 71568) | Marine microbial and viral communities from oxygen minimum zone, Eastern Pacific Ocean - ETNP201302SV91 | ecosystem: Environmental > Aquatic > Marine > Oceanic | place: Pacific Ocean: Eastern... | reverse complement strand
CTAGACAAATCAATTTCTGACGGTAGATCGTTGTCATAAATTTGTATGTTATTATTCATATTTAATTTATATATATAAAGACAAAAGAATAATGTCTATTTTTAGATTACAATGAAAAATGTTTTAATTTTTGGTGGTAGCGGTCAAATTGGCCTTTTTTTATGTAGGCGTCTTTCAAGGGATTTTACTTTAACCGTTGTAACACGAAATGCTCATCAAAAAGCTTATCGGTTGAAAACTCTAGCGAACGCTGGATATTTAACAATAGTTCAAGAAAGTATATTTGATGAAGATAAATTAAGAAATTTAATTAAAAAAGCACAGATTGTAATTAATCTTGTAGGAATATTGACCGAGTCTCGTGGAGGCAATTCTTTTGAAAATATTCATACTAATTTTCCCAATTTAATTTCTAAGCTATGCAATCAATACAAAACCGAACAATTTATCCATGTTAGCGCTTTAGGAATTGAAAAGGCTACTGATAGCAAATATGCTCGAAGCAAAATAAACGGTGAAAAAAAAATTAAAGAAAATTATTCTAGAGCCACCATTGTAAAACCATCATTAATATTTAGTGTGTCCGACTCTTTAACAACTAGATTCATGAAGTTATTAACTTTGTTGCCAATTTTTCCTCTTTACTACGAAGGAAAAACAAAGTTTGCTCCAATACATGCTTCAGATGTAGCTGAACTAATATTTTATTTAATATCAAACAAAATAACTTCTAGAAAAATAGAGGCAGTAGGGCCTGAGGTTTTCAGCTTTAAAGAAATAATTCAAATACTATTGAAGTGTATTGATAAAAAAAGAATTTTATTACCAATGCCTTTATTTCTTGCTAAACTTTCTGCTTCTTTTTTCCAATTATTTCCTAACCCATTAATAACACTTGATCAACTTAGATTGTTACGATATCCAAATATTAAATCGGAATCTGGAACAACAAATTTTGATATCGGTTGTCCAAGTAAGTTTTTTTTTGAAGATTCTGTTAAAAAATATAGCTTTAACTGGAGAGAAGGTGGGCAGTTTTCTATTATAGAAAATAATAAAAAATAAATTACTTATGATTAATTATTTTGTTTATATTGTTGTTATTTTAATACTTATTTTTGTAATATATTTGACGATAAAGGCTGCAAGGAGAGGACTTAACGCTAAAAAAAAAAATAAAAATTTAACTAAATAAAATAATACTTAGATTGTATGTCTCTACATTAACAAGAGTTTTAAGAAGGAAAAAAAATATTTAAAATGTTAAATTAGGCAGATTTAATTTTTTTTTCTATAAATTTTGGTATTTCTTCATCTTTTTCATTTACGTCATCTTTTTTGCCTTTTGGCTGGAAGGCATAAAGTAAGTGAAGTTTGCAATATGAAAAATCTTTTAAAGATTTTCTTCCACAGAAGTAAAAAGAACTTTCATTTGGATGTCCAATTGGCCACTTGCATACACTTTCATCTAATTCTTCTAATTGTTTGGGGTTTTCAGGCTCAAAATCTTTTTCTATAATTAGAGACTTAAATTTATTTCTTCTGACTCTTTTTGAAAATTTACTATTTTTTTCATCCGATTTATCATTTTTTTGATTATTTGAAGAGCTTCTCGTTTTTATTTTTGCAGATAGATTCAGTCTGTGGGCTTTTCCAATAACTGCATTTCTACTAATGCCACCAATTATTTCAGCAATCTGGCTTGCCGTATTTCCCTTCCCCCACAATTCTTTTAATTTTGCAACTTTTTCTTCAGTCCAGCTCATTAATACTACATTTAGTGTTTTTGAGTTAATTTATCTCTATATAGAGTTGCTCACAATAAAATAAAAAAAACAAGTAAAATTTTTGTTTTATTAACAATATTTTAAAAAAGAATATATGAATTATTACCAATGGTTGAATTACAAAATAAATATAAAATTGGCGTAAGAAGATTTGGTATAATTAACTGGATAGGAGCAATTAATTTATATCTTAAAGAGGTAAATAGATTTTTTGTTGTTTGGGCCCAAACTCTTTTATCACCATTAATTTCAAGTCTACTGTTTCTTTCAGTTTTAACTTTGGCTCTTGGTAGTGACAGAGGTGAAGTTTTAGGTCATTCTTTTATTAATTTCTTAGCCCCAGGTTTAATTGTTATGAGTCTTATAGGACAATCATTTAGCCATTCAGTCAGTTCATTTATGATAGGTAAAATGCAGGGCAATATCGTAGATATGTTATATGCACCTCTATCAGCTTTAGAAGTATCATTTGCAATAATTTTGGCAGCAGTAACAAGAAGCTTAGTTATTGCAATTATATCTATAGCAGTTTTTTCAATGATAATTGATATTAGTTTTTATAGTATTTTTTTTATATTTATTTTTGGATTTTTAAGCTCTTTTATTTTAGGATCTTTGGGTTTTATAACTGGTCTATGGGCAGAAAAATATGACCATACTGCTACAATTACCAATTTTGTAATTACGCCCTTATCATTTCTTAGCGGAGTTTTTTATTCAATTGACAAACTTCCATTTTTTTTCAAAAATATAAGTCTTGTTAATCCATTTTTTTACATGATAGATGGGTTTAGATTTGGTTTTTTAGGAACTGCTGATGGATCTATTAAATTTGGATTAATTTATTTAACTATTATTTCAGTAGTAATATGGTTTGTGTCCTTTTATCTTTTTAAAAAAGGTTATAAAATAAAATCATAAAATAAAAAATGAGTGCTTTAGCCAAAAATTATAACAGAAGAAAAATTGCTTTTAAAAGAGGCAAAGGAAGTTTTCTTTTCTCTACTAATGGAAAAAAATATCTAGATTTTGTACAAGGTATAGCGGTTAATTCCTTAGGTCATGCTAATTCGTATTTAATTAGAGCAATAAATAATCAAGCCAAGAAAGTTTGGCACATTTCAAACGCATTTATTATTCAAGAAGGAGAAAAACTTGCTAAAAGACTTACCCAAAAAACTTTTGCTGACTATGTTATTTTTCAAAATTCTGGTACAGAAGCAACTGAAGCATCAATAAAAGTTGCAAGAAGATATTTTTATTCTATTGGCAAACCGAAAAAAAATATAATTCTTTGTATAAAAAATTCATTCCATGGGAGAACAATTGCCGCAATTAATGCTAGTGGAAGTAAAAAAATGCAAGAAGGTTTTGGTCCCAAAGTTAGTGGTTTTGATCACTTTAAATTTGGAAATTTAAATTCTTTAAAAAGATCTATAAAAAAAAATACTGCCGCAATTATGGTTGAAACCATTATGGGAGAAGGTGGAATTAAAGTTCATAGTAATATTTTTTTAAAAAAACTAAGAAAAATATGTAATCAAAAAAAAATATTGTTAATTTTAGATGAGGTTCAATGTGGAATTGGAAGAACTGGAAAGTTTTTTGCATTCGAGTATGCAAAAGTTAAACCAGATATAGTGCCAATTGCAAAAGGAATAGGAGGAGGATTTCCTCTTGGGGCTGTTTTAATGACGAAAAAAGTTGCCTCTGGAATGATTCCGGGCACTCATGGAACTACAAATGGTGGCAATCCACTAGCAATGAGTGTGGGTAACGCAGTGCTAGATCAAATTTTTAAAAAAAAATTTCTTAAAAATTTGCAAAAAGTATCCAAATATTTTCACAATGAATTAAATAAAATTAAAAATGACTATCCTAAATTAATTAAAGAAGTAAGAGGAGTAGGTTTATTAATTGGTTTGCAACTTTTTAATGATCCAACAAAATTTATTAAAAAACTTGAGGATAACAAATTACTTACGATAAGATCGGGAGAAAATACTATAAGAATTTTACCTCCTCTTAATGTGAAGAAATCAGAAATAACTATTGCGGTAAAAATTATTAGAAAAGTTTGTAAAAAATTTTAATTATAATGAAACATTTTATTAATTTAAAAGATATTACTAGCAATGAGTTAAAAAAAATAATTTTAGATGCAAAAAAGAGAAAGAGTAGAAGAAAAAATTTGAATACTCTCGATACCGACCAAGATTCACCTTTGAAAGGTAAATTGTTAATCCAAATGTTTGAGAAATCTAGTTTAAGAACGAGGTTAAGTTTTTATATTGCAATTAAACAACTTAATGGAGGAGCGCTTACCTTACGTCCCAACGAGCTTCATTTAAATAAAGGAGGGGAAAGTTTAGCTGATACAGCAAAAATTATATCTACTTTTGGAAATGCTTTTATGCTCAGAACAGATAGTGAAAAAAAATTAGATGTACTAAAAAAACATATGTCAATTCCTATAATTAATGGATTATCACCTGAAAATCATCCAACCCAGATTTTAAGTGACATTTTCACTATTGAGGAAATTAAAAAAAAACCCATTTCAAAACTTCAAATTTGTTGGATTGGAGATTCAAATAATGTTCTTAACAGTTTAATAGAAGCTTCAGTTAAATTTTCATTTAAATTAAACATTGGTTGTCCAAAAAAATATAAACCAAATAGAAACTTATTAAATTGGGCAAAAAAAAATAAAGGTAATATTAAGATATTCAATGAAAGTAAAAAAGCAGCAACTGGAAGTGATGTAGTTTTTACAGATAAAGTTGTATCAATGAATGACAAAGTAAATAAAGTTAAAAAAATAAAAGATTTTAAAAATTTTAAAGTAACTTCGACGATTATGAGCTGTGCAAAAAAAGATGCAATTTTTCTTCACTGTTTGCCTAGAGGAACTGAGGTATCTAACGATGTTTTTTTAGGAAAAAAGAGCAAAGTTTTTCAACAGGCACTTAATAGAATTTATGTTCAAAAAAGTATTTTATTATATTGTTTCGAAAAATTACGGTAGTTGTTTTGGATTATCACTATTTTGATTTAAATATAAAATAACTGAAGCTCTATCTTTTTCTTTTTTTAAACCTGCAAATCCCATTTTGTTACCTTTAATCCATTTTGATGGTTTAATTAAAAAACCATTCATTTCTTCCCAGCTCCATTCTTTTTTATAACCCGATAAAGCTTTTGAGTATTTGTAGTCTGATATTGATCCAACTGGTCTGAACATTACATTCCAAAGTTTAGGGCCAATTTTATTTCCACCTCCTTGGTTGATGCTATGACATGCGGCACACTTTTTAAAAACTTTTTTCCCATGTTCAATATCTCCCATTGCTAGTAAAGCGGCAATATCTAATTGACTTTCAGAGCTAGCTAGGGTTGCTGTTGCATCTCCAACTTTAACCTCAACTTTGTAGCCCTCAACATCTGGCTTTTTAACTTCAAAAATTACATCAGATATTTTACCAACACCAAATACAAGCAAAACCACTAACAAAACTGCTGTAATTATTTTATTGATTTCGAAACTATCCATAAATTTATTTAATTCTAATTATTTTGACGTATAACATAATAAATTGAAAATTACTTAATTATTAGACTATTAATTTGCGTCGGTTAGACGCACAGATAAATTAAACATAATATTAAATGCCAAAAACAATAATTTTAATTCCTTCAAGAATGTCAGCTTCAAGGTTGCCAGGAAAACCACTTTTAAAAATAAATGATTTACCCATTATTTCTCATGTGTTTAGTAAGGCAAAAAAAACAAATATTGGCAGAGCTGTTGTTTGCACCGAAGATAATGAAGTTTTAAAAGAAGTTAAAAGAAATGGAGGAGAAGCAGTTTTAACAAGCAATAAGCACAAATCGGGAAGCGATCGCATACTGGAAGGTTTTAAAAAATTAGGAATTGATAATGTTGATTATATTCTAAATTTACAAGGCGATGAACCAAATATAGATGAGAATGATATAATAAATTTAAATAATTTTATGGCTAACAATAATGCAGATATTGGAACTTTGGCTACAAAAATTAGAAACGATGCAATGTTGTCAAATAAAAATGTAGTCAAGGTAGCATTAAAAGAAAAACTTTCTAATGAAAATTTTCCTTTTGCATTAAATTTTGCAAGACAAGATTTGTCAAATAAATATGAAAATATTTACCATCATATTGGAATTTATATTTATAAAGTAAATATTTTAGAAAAATTTGTAAATTTTGATCAAACTAAAAATGAAGTAAAATATAATCTAGAACAATTAAGAGCATTAGACAATGGTATTAAAATTAATGTAGCTTTAGCAAAATCTTCACCAATAGGCATCGATACAGAAGAAGATTATCTAGCCTTAAAAAAAATTATGGAATATAAGTCATAAAATGAAAATACTTTATCAAGGATCTCCTGGCGCTTACTCACATTTGGCAGCTAAAGAACTTTATCCTAATGCAGAAATTATACCTTGTAAAACATTTGATGAATGCTTTAGGAGAGCCGAGGAAGATAAAACTCTTAGAATAATTATACCCGAGTCAAATAGAATTACAGGAAATATTGGAATAGAATATTTAATTTTTAAACATCGTTTAAATATATATGCTGAACATTTTCATAAAATTGAACATAATTTATTAGCACTTCCAGGAATAAAATTGAAAGATATTAAGAACGTTTATTCTCATGCTCAGGCATTATCTCAATGTTCGGAATTTATTAAAAAAAACAAGATAAATGAAAATGTGAGAGCTGACACAGCAGGTTCAGCAGCGCTAGTTGCAAAAAATAAAATCAAAAATGATTCAGCTATTGCTTCAAAGTTAAGTGCTGAGATTTACCAGCTGAATATTGTTGCATCAAATATTGAGAATGAAAAAGGCAATGTTACTCGTTTTTTGATAATGGGAAAAACTATTTTCCAACCAGAGTTGCAAAAAGGTAAATATATAACTTCATTTTTGTTTAAACTAAAAAGTAAACCAGCGGCTCTTTATCAATCTTTGGGAGGATTTGCAATTAATGGAGTTAATTTAACTAAACTACAAAGCTATCCAGAAGCAAATTCCTTCTCTTCATATTTTTTTCTTTGTGATTTAGATGGCCATATTGACGACCCAAAAGTTCAAAAATCTCTTAAAGAACTTGATTTACATTGTGAGGATTTTCACGTTCTAGGTGTTTTTCCAGCTGATGGGTTTAGAGATAATTAATTTTTTTAAATACTTTAATATTGTAGAATAGAAATCATTACTGTTATAATACATGCGGAGGCTAGAGGTGAATGCTGCTTGAACCCGACCAGATCTTAACAGAAGCAATCGTAGAGACAGCTTTTCAGGTTCTAGTCTCCTTAATTTAAAATGAACAAAAATTTAAAAGTTTTATCTCTAAAATATAGGCCACAAGTTTTTGCCGATTTAATAGGTCAAGATATAGTTGCCGAAACAATTAATAATTCTATAAAATATAATAAAATTCCCAACGCATATTTATTTACAGGAATAAGAGGAGTTGGAAAAACAACAATAGCAAGAATAGTTGCAAAATCTCTTAATTGCATAAATGGTTTTGATAAAATCTGCACTGATAATCTTTGTGAAAGCTGTAAAGCTATAGCAAACTCAAATCATATTGATGTTTTAGAAATGGATGCCGCAAGCAAGACAGGAGTTGAAGATGTAAGAGATTTAATTGAATTTTCAAGATACGGTCCAACTACGGCAAAGTATAAAATATTTATAATTGATGAGGTGCATATGCTTAGCAAGCAAGCTTTTAATGCTTTGTTAAAAACTTTAGAAGAACCACCAGATTATTTAAAATTTATTTTTGCTACAACGGAAATAAAAAAAATACCTGTTACAGTCATATCAAGATGTCAAAGATTTGATCTAACAAGAGTTAAGTCTGATGAGTTGTTTCATTATATAAAAAAAATAAAAGAAAAAGAAAAAGGAAGAGCATCAGATGAGGCTTTAAAACTTATAGTAAAAATTTCCGAAGGTTCTGTTAGAGATGCACTTTCTTTATTAGATAGAGCTCTTTTAAGTTTAGACCAAGGAGAAGAGCTTAATTTGAACGCAGCACAGAAAATTTTTGGTTATTTTGACAAATCACAATTGATTAATCTATTTAAGCTAATATTTGAAGGAAAAGAAAAAGAAGTGTTAAAAATTTATAGATCAATTTTTGACCATGGCGTTGAACCTAAAATTTTTTTAAATGATTTTTTAGAATTGCTATATTACTTTAAAAATATCAACTCTTTGACATTTGATGGAAATATATTTTCTTTAAATAACGAAGAACACAATCTTATTAAAAATATATCAAATAAAATTGACCAAAATACACTGTTATTGTTTTGGCAATTTACAATAAAAACATTAGGTGAGTTAGATATTGTTTCAAATCAAAATTTATCAATTGAAATGTTTTTAATCAGATTAATTCATTTAAAAGAAATTCAAAATATTCCAGAAAAAATAAGAGAACATGGCAAACTGCATTATGAAGACAATATCAAAAGCCAAAAAAATATAAAAGAAAACGACGAATTGTTTGATTTAAAAAACAAAACTATTGGTCAAATTAAAAATGTAGTGCAAGAAAAACAATTAGATCAAGAACTAAAAAAAAAAGAAGAAAAGGAAATATCAATTAATTCATTTGATGAGCTATTAGATACTTGTATTTTAAAAAAAGAAATAAAATTAAAATATGAACTAGAAAAAAATGTTAACTTGGTAAGTTTTGAAAAACAAAGAATAGAAATTTCTTTTAATGAAGATTTGGATAAAGAATTCATAAAAATACTATCATCTAAATTATTTGATTGGACTGGCAAAAGATGGATAATTGCACTTTCAAAAAAAAAAGGCGATCTATCTATAAAAGAAAACGAACTAAAAGTTAAAAAAAATATTTTAGAAAAAACTAAAGTTAGTGCCGAATATAAAAAAATATTAGAAAGTTTTCCTGATGCAGAAATTGTTGATGTTAAAATAAACGAAAAAACGGAAAATAATGACTGATTTTTCAAAAATTTTGGCACAAGCTAAAGAACTGGAAGTCAAAATGAAAGAAAGCCAAGAAAAAATTAAAAATATTACTGCAGATGGAACCTCAGGATCAAACTCAGTAAATGTTGTTTTAAATGGTGATGGCGAAATTATTAAAATTGATATTTCGCCAGAAACTTTAAAAGAAGAAAAAACAATAATTGAAGACTTAATAATGGCCGCACATAATAACGCAAAAATAAAATTGAAATCTAAAACTTCTGAAGAGATATCAAAAGCAACAGGCGGATTAAGTATTCCTGGATTTAAATTTCCTTTATAAAAACATGAGAGATATTAATGAAATAGAAGAATTGGTAAAATTAATATCCAAGTTACCCGGCTTAGGACCAAAATCAGCAAAAAGAATAGTTTTAAAACTAATAAATAATAGGGAAGAAGTGTTAAAACCAACAGCTAACGCATTAGCAAGAGTTTTTAAAAATGTATCGAGATGTAAGTTTTGTGGCACTTTAAAATCAAATATTGAAGGTTGTAATAATTGTGAAAACATTACCAAAAAATATAATAAAATTTGTGTAGTGGAATCTGTAGGTGACCAATGGTCAATTGAAAATTCAAATATTTATAAAGGTTATTTTCATATATTGGGGGGAACAATTTCATCAGTTGGACAAAGAAAAGAAGATCTATTAATAAATTCTTTAATTGAAAGAGCAAAAAAAAACGAAATTGAAGAAGTCATTATTGCAACAAGTGCAACAGTTGAAGGAATGACAACCGCTTATTACATCACGGATAGTTTAAAAGATGTTAATGTTAAAGTTTCAAAACTTGCTCAAGGTTTACCAGTGGGTGGTGAAATTGAAAACTTAGATGATGGAACTTTATTTTCTGCATTTAAAAACAGAAACAATGTTGAAAATAATGTGGATTAATTTTTTTTAATAAGCCTATTAAGATGAAGAATTGGCTCCGTATATCCTGATGGCTGTGTTTTTCCATGAAATACAAGCTCGCAAGCTGCTTTAAATGCTGTTGACTTATCTAAATCTTCTGCCATTGCTTGGTAGGAAGAATAGCCTTTCATGCTAGGATCTTTTAAGTTTTGACTGTCTACAACCTTAGCCATTTTTTTCATAATTTCTAAAACATGTTTTTTGCTACATATACCGTGATGCAACCAGTTGGCAATATGTTGACTACTTATTCTGCAGGTGGCTCTATCTTCCATTAAGCCAATCCCATTAATGTCAGGTACTTTAGAACAACCAACAGACTGATCCACCCACCTAACCACATAACCCAAAATTCCTTGCGCATTATTTTTTAACTCATTGGTAATTTCTTCAATTGACCAGTTGGGCTTGTTAGCAACAGGAATAGTTAGAAGGTCGGAAAGTTTTGCTGGTTTTCTTTTTGATAATTTTTTTTGTTTATTAAAAACGTCTACCTCGTGATAATGTAAACTATGTAATGCTGCCGCAGTAGGAGAAGGTACCCATGCACAATTAGCTCCCGCTAAAGGATGAGCGATTTTTTGTTTCATCATTTCAGACATCAAATCTGGTGCAGGATACATTCCTTTTCCAATCTGGCATTTTCCAGAGAAACCACAAGCTAATCCAACATCTACATTGTTATTTTCATATGCGGCAATCCATTTTGAGGATTTCATATCAGCTTTTTTTATCATTGGACCAACTTCCATCGATGTATGAATTTCGTCTCCTGTTCTATCTAAAAAACCTGTGTTAATAAAAAAAACTCTATTTTTTAAAACTCTAATACATTCTTTTAAATTAATTGAAGTTCTTCTTTCTTCATCCATAATACCGCAAAGAATTTGATATTTTTTTAAATTTAAAACTTTTTCTACTTTTTCAAATATTAAGTTGGTAAAAGCACATTCTTCTGGACCATGCATTTTTGGTTTAACTATATAAATTGAATTAACTCTGGAGTTTCCCTTTTTTTTAAAATCATGAACACAAGCAAGCGATGTAACAAAAGCATCAAGAATTCCTTCGGGACATTCAGAGCCATCTTTTAAAAGTATAGCAGGGTTGGTCATGAGGTGACCCACATTTCTATTTAACAGCAAAGATCTACCATGTAATTTAATTTTTTGTCCTTTATTGGAAATATAAATTCTGTCGGGATTTAGTTTTCTAAAAATTTTTTTATCATTTTTTGAAAATTCTATTTTCAAATCTCCTTTCATTAAACCAAGCCAATTTTTATAACCAATTACTTTATCTTCAGCATCTACAGCAGCTACGCTATCTTCGTGATCACAAATAGTAGAAACCGCAGATTCTAAAAAAATATCATGTATCTTTATTTTGTCTTGATTACCATCTGGGTTATTGGTTTCCATTTTTCCATCTTGATCAAACAAAATATCAATATGAAGGTTATTATTAACAAAAAGAAGAGATATTAGTTTATTTAATTTTTTTACATATCCTATAAATTGTTTAGGATTTTTTAATTTTAAATCTAATTTATTATTTTTTATTTTTGGAATTTTTGTTAAATCTTTCCAACTTTTGCTTTTCAGAGGTATATATCGATCTAATAGATTGCGAGCATGTTCGATTACTTTTTTACCTCTTATTGGGTTATAAGTTTTTCCTTTTACAGCTCCATGAGTTTCAGGAATTACATCTGTTCCATACAAGCTGTCATACAAACTCACCCATCTTGCATTGGCAGCATTTAATAAAAACCTTGCATTTGAAACTGGGCAAACTAATTGAGGACCAGATATGCTCGATATTTCTTTATCTAAATTTTTTGTTTTTATTTTAAAATTTGGTCCTGATTTTTTTAAATAACCAATTTTTTTTAAGAATTTAGTATATTTTTTAAAATTGAATTGATTACTTTTTTTATCTATATGCAATGCATCGATTGCTTTTTGTAACTTTTCTCTTTTTTGTAGTAGTTTTCTATTTTTAGGTGAGAGCTCATGTATATATTTATCAAATCCTTTCCAAAACTTTTCTTTACTAATTTTAGTTCCTGGTAGTAGTTCATTATTAATGAAATTAGCCAACTTTTCCGAAACTGAAAGATTTTTAATTTTTATGTATTTTTCTTTCATTTCAATTTTATAACATTCAAAGTCTATTTTATTGTTTAATATAACTTTTTGATCCTAAAATAGTCAATTTATTATTAACACTTTGAAATTTTAACCATTTTATTGCCCCTTTTTGTCTTATAAACATATGAATAAAAGAATATGAAAAATTATTTAAATTTTGAGCATGAAGTAAAAAGTTTAGAGAGCGAGATAGATAAACTAAAAGATCCATATAATAATGAAGGTCTTTCTGAAGTCGATACTAATAAAATTTCTGAAATCCAATTAGAAATTGATCAAAAGTTAAAGGAAGTCTATTCAAATTTAAATCCATGGCAAACAACTCTAGTTGCAAGACATGAGGATCGACCAAAATCAAAATTTTTTATAGATAGCTTGTTTGAAGAATTTATACCTTTATCAGGGGATAGATTCTATGGTGAAGACAAATCAGTATTAGCCGGCTTTGCAAAATTCAAAAACAACTCAGTATTGGTTATTGGGCAAGAAAAGGGAGACGATTTAGATTCGAGAATTAAAAGAAATTTTGGAATGATGAGGCCAGAAGGTTATAGGAAAACTATTAGGTTAATGAAGTTAGCTGATAAATTTAATATTCCAATTATATCTTTTATAGATACTCCAGGTGCCTATCCGGGAGTAGGGGCAGAGGAAAGAGGTCAGGCTGAAGCAATAGCAAAAACTATTGAATGCAGTATGGAAATAGGAGTTCCAACCATATCAGTAATAATTGGTGAAGGTGGCTCAGGTGGAGCTGTAGCACTAGCTTCATCAAGTAAAATTCTTATGCTTTCAAATGCAATATATTCAGTAATTTCACCAGAAGGATGTGCAACTATACTTTGGAGAGACCCAACAAAAACCTTGGAAGCCGCAAGTGCAATGAAACTTTCTGCAAAAGATTTGTTAGATTTAAAAGTAATTGATGAAATTATTGTAGAGCCAAATGGTGGAGCGCATAGGGATAAAGATTTAATTTTAGAAAATGTTAAAAATTCAATTGATAAAAATTTAAATGAACTGAATACTTTAGCAAGAGACGAAATTATAAATCATAGAAAAAAAAAATTTTTATCAATTGGAAGAAGCAAAGGGTTTATAAGGCAGTCAGCTAGCGAAGCTAGTTTAAGCATGAAAACAAATTTTTTCAACAGCGTAGAAAAAATTATTTTTACATTTAAAAAAGAATTAATTATTTTTGGATTGCTATTTTTTTTACTCGCGATTTTCTATTTTTTCTTATAAGGCACCACAGCAGTGTTTATATTTTTTCTTTGAACCACAAAAACATGGTTCGTTTCTACTCATTTTTTTTCCAATATATTTAGGATCTATTTTATTCCGTTCAATTATTTGACTTTCTTCTTGTTTTTTAATTGTAAGATTAATTAAGATTGTAATTAAATCTAATTTAAGTTTGTTCAATAAGTTTTCGAATAAACTAAATGCTTCTTTTTTATATTCTATTAAAGGATCTCTTTGACCGTAGGATCTTAGTCCTATAACTTGTCTTAACTGTTCTAAATATTGAATATGAGATTTCCAATTAAGATCTATAGTTTGTAGAAAAATTCTTTTTTCTAGTTCTTCAGCTTCTTTTTTTGATAAATGTTCAATTCTTTCATTTCTTTTTTCGTTAAATTTTTCTTTAATTTTTTTTTCTATCTCTTCATTTGTTGTCTCGGTTAATTTTTGTATTTCATTTTCTTTAAAGCTTTTACCAAGTATAGATTTTAATTGATTATTAAATTCACTATTTTTTGATCCACTAATATCTTTATTTTTTAGTTGTATTAAATGTTCAATAATTTCGGATAAAAAATTATCTGAATAATTAAATATTTCTTTGCTTTTTATGACCTCATTTCTTTGGGTAAAAATTACATGTCTTTGATCATTTAACACATTATCAAATTTTAGAAGTGTTTTTCTGACATCAAAATTTCTTGCTTCTACTTTTTGTTGTGCACGCTCGAGAGCTTTGTTTATCCATGGATGATCAATACTTTCTCCATCTTTTAACCCAAGTTTTTCTAAAATATTATTCATAGATTCTGATCCAAATATTCTCATTAAGTCGTCTTCCAAACTTACATAAAATATAGAATTTCCTTCGTCTCCTTGGCGTCCCGATCTACCTCTTGCTTGATTATCTACTCTTCTAGATTCCATTCTTTCCGTTCCTATTACGAATAATCCTCCTAATGATTTAATTTCATTTTTTTCATTTTTTTTATTTTCTTTTCCTCCAAGTTTAATATCAACTCCTCTCCCAGATATACTTGTTGTAATTATTACAGATTTTTTTTTCCCCGCATTAGCTATTATTTCAGCTTCTTTTTCATGATTCTTTGCATTTAGTACAATATGTTCAATTCCATTTTTTTTTAGTAGATTGGAATAATGTTCTGACTTGTTTATACTCGCTGTAAAAATTAAAAGTGGCTGTTCTTTTTTACTACATTCTTTAATTTTAGTTATGATTGCGTTATCTTTTTCTTTTAATGTTCTGAAAATTAAATCATTCCAGTCTTTTCTGATCATTTTTTTATTTGTAGGAATGCTTACAACATGCAAATTGTATATTTCAAAAAATTCTTCTGATTCTGTGTAAGCTGTACCTGTGCACCCTGATATTTTAGTGTAAAGTTTAAAGTAGTTTTGGTAGGTAATAGAAGCCAAAGTTTGGTTTTCTAATTGTATATCAATTCTTTCTTTAGCTTCTAGTGCTTGATGTAAACCATCACCATACCTTCTTCCTTCAAGAATTCTTCCAGTGAGCTCATCAATTATTTTCAGTGATCCATCTTTAACGATGTAATCTTTACCTTTTTCAAATAAATGATTTGCTCTTAATGCCTGGTTTACATGATGTACTAGATTTAAATTTTGAGGGTCGTAAAAATTATTATTTTTTAAAATTCCTGCGTTGGAAAAAATTTTTTCCACATTGTCTATACCTTGGTTAGTAAGTAAAATATTCTTATCCTTTTCGTCAATCTCATAATCTTCAGGTTTTAATTGTCTAATGAATTTATCTACAGATAGGTATTTATCAGTTTTATTTTCTGCAGATCCAGAAATTACAAGTGGAGTTCTAGCCTCGTCAATTAAACACGAATCTATTTCGTCTACTATAGAAAAATAGTGTTCTCTTTGTACTATTTGATCTTTATTAATTGACATATTGTCTCTTAAGTAATCAAACCCTAATTCACTATTTGTTGCGTATGTTATATCGCAATTATAATTTTTTTTTCTAGTAAAATCGTCTTGATCGTTATTTATAAAACCAGAGGTTAGCCCTAAAAAACTATAAATTTTACCCATATTTTCACAGTCTCTTTTTGCCAAATAATCATTTACAGTAACTATATGTACTCCTTTTTCCATTAAAGCATTTAAATAAGCTGCAAGAGTGATGGTTAGAGTTTTGCCTTCTCCTGTTTTCATTTCAGCAATTTTTCCTTCATGAAGAACTACGCCACCTATAATTTGGACATCGAAATGTCTTTCACCTGTGATTCTTTTTGAGCCCTCTCTTACTAGCGCAAAGGCTTCAGGTAAAATTGATTCTAGACTATCTCCAATTTTTATTCTTTTTTTGAATTCTTCAGTTTTTTTTGGAAAATCTTCATCTTTTAGTTTAATTATTTTTTCTTCAAAATTGTTTACTTTTTCAACAATTTTATGAATTTTATCAAGCTCTTTCTGGTTATTTGATTTGAAAAGTTTTGATATTAATTTTACCGGATTTAGCATCTCAATTTTAAATTTTTGATATATAGTTTTAATATATTAAATATATAGGTATTAAATAACTTATTTAAATAGTATGGCAATAAACTTTGATAATTTTTTTAATTTAGATAGAAAGAAATCAAAATTAGGGGACTTTCAAGACCTAGACCATATTGATGGACTATCAATTTCTTCAATCTCAGCAAATCTTTACAATAATAAAAGAGATGACCTTGTAATGTTTTATTTTAGAAAGGGCGCAGAATATGCATCAGTTTATACTCAATCTAAGATAATTTCAGAGAATATAAAATGGAACTTAAATTTAAAAAATAAAAAAATTAACGCTTTATTAGTAAACACAAGGAATGCAAATGTTTTTACTGGAAAAAAAGGATATCAAGGCTTAAAAGATATTGCCGAAGAGTTATCTGCTAGTCTTTCTGAAAAACAAAAAAAAGATGAAGAAAAACCAGAAAAAATAAAACCAAATGGAATAATTTTTGGCTGCACAGGGACAATTGGAGAAAAATTCCCGACCGAGAAGATTAAAAAAAATATTTCTGAGCTTGTTGAAAACATTAAGTATACGCAAAATAAATACATATGGACAAAAGCAGCATTAGGAATTATGACAACAGACTTAGTTCCTAAACTTGCTATGGAAGAATGTAAAATCGGAAATGTCAACATAAAAATCTATGGAATTGCAAAAGGGTCTGGAATGATATTTCCAAAAATGGCAACTACTTTAGGTTTTATTTTTACGGACGCAAATATTTCTTCAAATGTTTTGCAAAAATTATTAAGAAAAAATATTGAAACAACATTCAACGCTATAAGCTGTGATGGAGATACAAGCACAAACGATATGGTTTCAATTTTTTCTATGGCTACAGCAAAAAATCATAAAATTAAAAATATCAATGATTTAAAAATAAAAGATTTTGAAATAGCTTTGCACACTGTTCTTTTAAACCTAGCAAAGAGAGTTGCTGCCGATGGAGAAGGTGCTTCTAAATTTATAACAATATCTGTTAATAATACCAAAACACAAGAAGATGCAAAAAAAATTGCTTTTTCAATCGCAAATTCTTCTTTAGTGAAAACTGCTATTGCTGGAGAAGATTGTAATTTTGGAAGAGTTTTAATGGCCATTGGAAAATCAGGCGTTAATATTAATTTAAACAGATTAGCAATAAAATTTGGAGATATAAAAATAGTTGAAAAAGGACAATTGTATAATTTATATGATGAAATTGTAGCTAAAGAATATATGAAAAATAAGAGGATTGATGTTAATATAGATATAGGAACTGGAAAAAAAAGCTTTGAGGCTTACACTATGGATTTTACCAAAAAATATATCGAAATTAATGCAGACTATCGAACTTAATATACTGTAATAATGTTGAATTGAATTAATTAATTGCTAAATATTTTGTATGATTAAGTATAATTTAATTTGTAAAGATTGTAATAAATCTTTTGATAGCTGGTTTGCATCTTCAAAAGATTACGAAAAATTAAAAAAATTAAAACATATTAGTTGTTATAATTGCAATTCATTAAAAGTTGATAAAAGTTTAATGTCACCTAATATTGCAAATTCTAAAAAAGAAGAATTTGAAAAAAAAAATACAGAAAAATTTGAAGATATAAAAAAAACTATAAAAAAATATCAAAAATTTATTCAAAATAACTTTGAGTATGTTGGTGAAAATTTTGCATATGAAGCAAGATCTGTACATTATAAAAATAAAAAAAAATCAAAGGGAATTTACGGCAATGCTTCGCCAAAGGAAATTAAAGAGCTAAATGAAGAAGGAATTGAGACAGAAGTTATTCCCTGGATAACTGAAAATGATAATTAATTTTTTTTGAAATTTGCAATATAATTTACAGAATCATCTTCACTAACATTCCATTTGTTTGTGAGTATATCAAATTTTAAACCGTCTAAATTTTTTAGTTCTAAGCTATTCTTTTTTGATATTTTAATTAAATCTTTAGGTTTAACAAATTTTTCCCAATCATGTGTCCCAATCGGAAGCCATTGCAAAACATATTCGGCACCGATAATTGCAAACACATATGATTTAAGTGTTTTGTTCAGAGTTGCAACAAACATTAATCCATTTTTTTTTAACAATTCAGAGCTTTTTTTTATAAAAAAATTTATATCTTCTACATGTTCTACTATTTCCATATTTAAAATTACATCAAATTTCTTTTGTGTTTTTAATACTTCTGGGGAAGAACATATATAATTAATTTTAAGCTTGTTTTTTTTTGCATGAAATTTCGCAACTTCAATATTTTTCCTTGACGCATCAATACCAACAACATTTGCTCCTAGCCTACACATTGGCTCAGAAAGAAGTCCACCACCGCAACCAATATCTAAGATATTAATTTTTTTCAAAGGAGCTATTGAAGATTTTATTTTAAAGTGCCTTGTTATGCTATCTTTAATATATCTTATTCTAATTGGATTAAAATTATGCAATGGTTTAAATTTTCCATTAGGATTCCACCATTGAGAGGACATTTTGGAAAATTTTTCTATTTCTTTTTTATTTATTGTGTTACTTTTCATTGTTAGTTGACATTACAATTAAGATGTAT
>Ga0066836_10000543_pt1 | contig 18322 bp, 18 predicted proteins | sample ETNtaG_18_FD_71568 | JGI IMG/M metagenome (GOLD analysis project Ga0066836, IMG submission 71568) | Marine microbial and viral communities from oxygen minimum zone, Eastern Pacific Ocean - ETNP201302SV91 | ecosystem: Environmental > Aquatic > Marine > Oceanic | place: Pacific Ocean: Eastern... | reverse complement strand
TTTGTAAGTCTATAAATCTATCAATTTGATTTAAATCTTCTTCAATTACTTTTAGTAATTGTTTAATTGAATCATTTTTTTTAGAGATTTCTATTGTATTTTGTCTTCTTTCTTCTAGAAAAAAAGATATAAGGATTCCGAAAATAATAACTATAAATTCTAAGGAATATTTTTTAAAACTTTTATTCATTAATTAATATGGTGATATAGAAGTATCAACTTCTTTTGCCCACTGATTTATACCACCCCTGAGATTATAAAGGTTTTCAAATCTTGAATCCTTTTCTAACATATTTATAGCTGTTGCACTCCTCTTACCACTTCTACAGTAGATGATAACCTTTTTATTTTTATCTATTTCCATTTTTCTGTCAAGAATATCATAAAAATTAATATTGGTTCCTCCTATATTACAAATATCTATTTCATATTGTTCCCTAACATCAATAAGTTGAAATTTTTCATTATTATCAATCATTGATTTTAGCTCAGATGGAGTAATTTCTTTCATATATTAAACTTTTATAGAACCAGAAACACCTCCAGAAACAATATATTTCATAACTTCAGCAGTTGAACTTTTAACAGACTTTATATGTTTTCTATTAACTAAAAATATATTTCCTGAGAAATTATAGGAATGAGGAAAATAAACTGATGAAAAACCAGAAAGACCATTGTTACTTAAATCTTCAGCTGTAACAAAACCAGGTTTCATTAAATTATTATTCATTCTAACAAGAACTGGTTTATCAAATTTTTTCTTACTTCCTACCAAAGAAGACATTAAATCTTGTACAGATGAATAAACTAAATTTAGTAATGGAACTTTTTTAATAATAGTTTCAATTCCTAAGACTGATGAGGCAATAGAGAATTTTTTAAAGAAAAAACCAATTGTAGTTATAATTAAAATAACTAACAGAAAACCAATACCAGGGATTGGTATAGGAATTAATCCATCAATAAAAGTATATAAAAGATAAACAGTCCATAAACTCACTGCTAATGGAACAACAAAAAGTAATCCAGTAATAAAATAACCAATGTATCTATTCATAAAAATAAATATAAGAAAAGGGATAGAATATATCTAATTTTTTAAAAAGACATTCCTATAAAAGTTTTAAAAGCAAGAGCTAATAAACCAGTTAATAAAAAAGTAATTCCTAATCCTCTTAACCCTTTAGGAACATTACTATATTTTAATTTTTCTCGAATAGCTGCAAGAGCAACAATTGCTAAATAAAAACCAAAACCACTTCCAAAACCAAAAGCAGTTGCTTCAACTAAAGTAAAATCTCTCTGAATCATAAATATTGAACCACCTAAAATACTACAATTTACAGTAATTAAAGGGAGAAATATACCTAATGAACCATATAAGGTAGGAGAAAATTTTTCAATAACCATTTCAACAAATTGAACAAAAGATGCAATTACAGCAATAAACATCAATAGTTGAAGGAAATCTAAATTGACATTAGCATATTGCTCACCAAAGTATTTAACTAATGCACCTTCTTTTAAAATATTCTCTTGAATCAACCAATTTAAAGGAGCAGTAAATGTCAAAACAAAAATTACAGCAATACCTAAACCATTTGCAGTTGTTAACTTTTTAGATACAGCTAAATAACTACACATACCTAGAAAATAGGTATAGATCATATTATCAACGAAAATACTTTTAAGAATCAAATTTATAATATCATCCATAATTAATACTAGTTTTCAACATAACCACTTATTGATCTTTGAATCCAAATAATTAAACCTATTATAATAAAAGCACCAACACTATCCACCATTAATCCATTAGTAGGAAAATTTTCCCAACCTATAAATTCAAAAACTTTAAAACCTAAAACTGAACCAGAACCAAGAAGCTCTCTAAAAAAAGCAACTGTGATAATTATCCATCCATATCCTATAGCATTTCCAAAAGCGTCTAGAACACTATCATATGGTTTGTTTCCCATAGCATATGCCTCTAGTCGGCCCATTACAATACAATTTGTAATTATTAAACCAACAAAAGCTCCAAGAGTTTTAAACATTTCATAGTTAAATGCTCTTAAAAATTCAGAAACTAATGTTACAAGACTTGCAATAATTGCCATTTGAACAATAATTCTTACTCTTGTAGGAATATAATCTCTAACAACAGATGTAATCAAACTAGAAAAAATCATTACAAAAATAACACTTATCGCCATAATTATTGTGGGTTCCATTTTGATTGTAACTGCCAATGCAGAGCATATACCCAATACTTGAATTGTAATTGGATTATCATCATTAAAAGGATCAGAAATAATTTTCTTTCTTCTTTTTGATAAGAGTGATTCCGATACCTTTTCTTTTTTTATTTCTTTATCTAAAACTTCAGTGCTCATAAATTTAATTTTTAGAAATTTTTATAGATTGATTTAATTTATTTTCTTCAATGAAACTACTATAACATTCCAGGTAATGAAAAATCATTTTATTAACGCCATTACCAGTTATTGTTGCTCCACTCATTCCATCTACTTGATGAACATTAATTCCTTGGTTATTTTCTCCTTTTAACATTTTTATTGAAATAAAATTACCAGTATCATCAAATATCTTTTTCTTTTTGTATCTGTCTTGAATTTCCTTAGATGATATTCTAGCACCAAGACCAGGAGTCTCAATTTTATGATCAAATGATATACCCATAACAGTATTTAAATCCTTTTCTAAAGCAACATAAGCACTTATCCAATCCCATAAGCCATTACCAAACATAGGAAAAATATATGCTTCTGTATCATCCGATTCAATGTTTTTATACATAAATATAGGATACATTCTCTCTTTAGGATCTAATTTATAATTTTTTTGGACATTAATATTTTCAGCTATTATTTTGTTTCCTTTAGAATCATTTTCAACAATTTTATTATCATAATTTACAACTATTGATTTCATTCTTTCATTATAAATTGAAAGTATCTCCTCTGAATCATATTCTGAAACATTAACTACCGCTCCAAGTATTTTTTTCTTTCTATCTATTTCTTCTTCTTTCTTTTGTCTAGGTTCCAAAGTCATCCTAGTTAATGATAATAATGTACCAAAAAAAATGGTCATTAATATGGTAAATGTTATAATATATAAATTAGACTGCTGCACGATTTAATCTTCTTTTTTTATTTGCTAAAACAACATAGTGGTCAATATATGGAGCAAAAACGTTCATAAATAATATTGCTAGCATTATTCCTTCTGGATATGCAGGATTAAATAATCTAACAATTACTGTTAATACACCAATTAAAAAACCATAAATCCATTTTCCTGTTTCTGTTTGAGCTGCAGTAACAGGATCTGTAGCCATAAATACTGCGCCAAAAGCTAAACCACCAATAACCAAATGATATTCTGGTGGTAAAAGCATAAATTGATTCAATCCAATTAAATTAAAAATAAAACTCATTAAATATGATCCAAAAAAAACACTTACAATTATTTTCCAACTACCAACACCAGTTATAATTAAAATTAAAGCTCCAATTAAACACATTAAAGTAGAAGTTTCTCCTATAGATCCAGGTATTACCCCTATAAACATATTTAAAAATGAATAAAAACCATCTTGATTTATAGTAGTTGAATATTGATCAAACAAAGAAACTACTTCATTAGTGCTCGTACCATCTACAGTAGTGGCACCTATAGCCAAAGGTGTAGCACCAGAATATCCACTAATTAATTCACTTTTATCTCCATAATATGTCCATACATCTCCCGAAATATCAGATGGATAAGCAAAATACAAAAAAACTCTAGCTGTAAGAGCTACATTGAGAATATTCATTCCAGTACCTCCAAAAACTTCTTTTGCAATTAAAATTGAAAAAACTGTAGCTAATGCAACTTGCCATAAAGGAATAGTTGGTGGCATTATCAAAGGTATAAGCATACCAGAAACTAAAAAACCTTCATTTATTGGATGTTTTCTAATAGTCGAAAAAATTACTTCAACCAAACCGCCTGCAGTATATGAAACTAAAACAATTGGAAGAACTACTTTTGAACCAACAATAATTTTTTCAAAAAATGAAGCTGAATTTCCAACAGCAAGAAAGTGTTGATGACCTACATTCCAAATACCAAAAAGAAGACAAGGTAACATTGCAATAACAACTGTCATCATCAGTCTTTTGAGATCAATCATATCCTTTACTTGAACACCTTTCTTTTTTGTAACTAAATTTGGTACATATAAAAATGTCTCAGCAGCTTCAAATAAATAATGGAATTTTTCAAATTTTCCATCTTTTTGAAATTTAGGTTTTTGTTTATCTAGTATATTTCTTAAAAACTTCATATTATCCTTCTTTTAATAAATTTAACCCTTTCCTTAAAAGACCTTGCAAATCATTTTTTGAAACATCAATAAATTCACACAACGCAATATCCTCTTCTATTAATTCATATATTCCTAATTCTTCCATTTCATCATAATCATTAGCCAAGATAGATTTAAAAAGATAAGTAGGTAAAATATCCATTGGAAGAACCTTTTCAAATTCTCCAGTTTGTACAAAAGCTCTTAATTCTCCATTGGTGTTTGTATCCAAAACATATTTCTTTTTACCATTTAAAAATGAAAATAAACCAAAAGCACGATGAAAACTTAATTTATTAAAAATAGGTTTTAACCAACCTAAAAAATCATAATGATCACCTTCAGGAATTACAGTAATCATATTGTCATAAAATCCTAAATACCCTTTTGACGAAATTGATGTCCCTGTTAATACATTTCCAGAAATTATTCTTGAATTATCATTTTTTAAATTTCCATTCAACATTTCATTAACATTTGTTCCAATATTAACTCGATAATATCCCGGATTATTTACTTCAGAACCTACAACTGCAACTACTTTAGATGTATCATACATACCGTTGAGAAATAATCTACCTATCTGAGATAAACCATAAGGATTTATTGTCCAAATAATATCCCCTTTATTAATTGGATCAATATGATGTATTTGTATTCCAACATTTCCAACAGGATGGGGCCCGGAAAATATATTTTTTTGAACACCTTTAAAATCACAATCATCATAAATAGTTTCATTACAATTTAAATGTACCTCACCATTGGTAAATTTTTTTATGATATTTATTCCTATTTGAATATAATTTTTATTTTCATTAATTAGTTCTTTATATGAAGGAGCTAATGGATGCGTGTCAAAACAAGAAACAAAAATAGCTTTAGGATTTACATTTGGTTCTGCAACAATACCATAAGGTCGCTGAATAATATTTAACCAACAACCTGACTTTTTTAAAATCTCTGAAGCATCTTCTTTGGACATTTTTTCAATATCATTGTCAGAAAACTTTTGAAACTCTAAATATCTATTTTTTTTATCTGCAAGAATTCGAATTTCTTCTATTTTTCTTTTTTCACCTCTAATAATATCAGCAATTTCTCCACTAACTGGAGAAGTGTACATAACATCTTCGGATAATTTATCATACATTAAAGGAGTGCCAGCAACAACTTCATCACCAGGTTTGACTAATAGTTTTGGGCGTGTTATTCCAATAAAATCATCAGGTTTTATAGCAAAAGAAGAAGAAGGTATATTATTTACAATGTCATCACCAATACTTCCTTGAAGATTAATATCAAAACCCTTCTTAATACCTATTTTTAAAGCCATTTTTTTATAAGCTGTAAAGAAAATAAATTATTGACAAAAGTAATAAATTATGAATTATAAAATTAAAATAATATGATTTTTAAAAAATTAATTAATAAGTTTTTTTGCTTCTTTTTTAATAAATTCTATTTGATCTTGTAAAGAAATTGAAGTGGTATCTAAAATTAAAGAATCAGAAGTTATCTTTAGTGGACTATCCTTTCTATTAGAATCCTTATTATCTCTGTCAATTAAATTTAATTTGACTTCTTCTAACGATATTTTTTTGCCGGATTTTCCAAACTCATTAAATCTTCTTTGGGCACGAACATTTAAATCTGCTTTCATAAAAATTTTTAATTCAGCATTTGGAAAAACTACAGTTGCAATATCCCTACCTTCCATAACTATACCCTTTTTATCACCAATAGATCTTTGCATTTGAACTAGTTTTTTTCTTATTATAGAGATTTTGCTTATTTCACTGACTAATTCTGATACTTTCTTTGACCTAATCTTTTTTGCTACGTTCTCATTATTTAAATATATATCATAAGAATCAGATGTGATGTTCTTTATGAATTCTAATCTGATTTTACCAAGAATAGTTTTTAATTTTTTCAAATTTTTATAATCAATAGAGTTTTCAATAATGTATAACGTAACAGCCCTATACATTGCTCCAGAATCTAAATATTTATAACCCATTTCTTTAGCTAATAATTTAGCAGTGGAACTTTTACCACAACCTGATAAACCATCAATTGCAATAATTATTTTTTTATTTTTCATAAACATTTTGAGATATTTCTACACCTCTTTTATTATATTTTTTCCAAACCCCAACTTTAATATTATTATCATAATTACCTTCCTCAGCAATTTTACCATTTGAATAATAAAAAATAGATTTACCATTTAAAAATCCATTATTATACTTTTTTATCGAAAAAATTTTTCCATCTTCATAATAATCAAATACATCTCCTTTACCATTTTTAAAATTACCTTTATAAAGTATTTTTGCATTCCCCAAATAATATTCTGAAATAGAAATTAATTTTCCTTTATTATACATTTCTTCTTGCTTTAGATTTCCATCTGAATAAAATCTCCCCCATAAACCATCTTTTAAATCATTATAATAACTACCAATTTCATCAATATTTTTGTTTTCATAAAAAAATATCCATTGACCATTTTTGAATCCTGTTGAATAAATACCTTCTGACTTTAAATATCCAGATTTATAAAAGTACTTCCATACTCCATCTTTATAATCATTTAAATAAAACCCTATTGAAAATAATTTACCCTCTTCTGTAAAAGTAGCCCATTCACCATTTTTTAATCCATGATTAAAATACCCTTCAACGCTAATTGAGCCATCAGGAAGAAATTCATAATATGCACTATCTAACAAATCATTTTTGTAATAATAAGATTTTGAAACATTGCCAGTTTCATAAAATTCAATAAAATTACCATTCCTGACCCCTTCATAATATGATTCTATTTTCTGAGTTTTTGTATTATCATAATAGTACTTCCATTTTGAATGAGGCTTATCATCTTTATATTCTTTAACAAAAGATAGGTTTTTCCAAATTGTAAATTCTTTCCAAAATCCATTCTTCAACCCCATTTTATAATTACCTTCAAGAGCTACCTCTCCATCTAAATAATATTCCTTATATCCTCCATCTAATTTATCTTGAAAATATGTTGCTGAATAAATAATTTTTCCATTGTTATCATATTTATAATAATTACCATTTAATTGACCTTGATTATTATAATTTGATATAATAGCAATTCTTCCATTTAAATGATATTCATTCCATTCATTGAACTTTTTACCATTAAACATTTCTCCAATTGATTCCATTGATCCATCCAAAAAATAAGAGTTCCAACTAAGAGAAGGTTTATTATTTACATATGTACCCTTAATTTTAACATTTCCATTCCAATAATATTCCACAAATTTTCCGTCTAATTTTCCGTTATTATAAAAATAATTGGCTTTTTTCCTCCCATTATTAAAATATATATTCCACTCTCCTACTGGAGTGATATCATTGAATTTACCTGATATAATAATATTTTCTAAAGAATCTCTTGAAACATAATTACCATCAGAATTTTTATCTCCTTTAGTATATATACTTACTACATAAGGATCTGAAATTGGAATGAATATTTTTTGTGAAAAGGTTATTAAAGGTGAAAAATTAAAAAAAAAAAATATCACATTAATGATAAATTTATTCATTACCATCTAATTAATGCTGAACCCCAAGTAAAACCAGAACCAAACGCAGCTAAACATAAAATATCACCATCATTAAGCATACCTTTTTCAATAGCTTCCGCTAAGGCTATTGGAATTGATGCTGCGGTAGTATTACCATATTTCATAATATTATTATAAACTTTTTCATCGGGTAGTGAAAGTTGTTTTTGTACAAATTGACTAATTCTTAAATTAGCTTGATGAGGTATTAATAAATCAATATCATCTTTATTTAAATTATTTTTAATAAGAGCCTCATTAATAACTTCCATGAATCTTACTACAGCATTTTTAAAAACAAAATTACCATTCATATATGGAGCATAACTTGACCCATCATCATCAGGGTCTTCAACTAATTTGTCTATCCATTTTTTTGTTGCAGGACTAATTACAACAAGTTCTTCAGCATGTTTACCCTCAGAATGAAGGTGGGTAGACATGATTCCTTTTGCAGGATCATCAGAAGCTTGAAGAATTACAGCACCTGCTCCATCACCAAATATAACTGAAACATTTCTTCCTTTTGTAGACTTTTCAAGCGCTCCTGAGTGAAGCTCAGACCCAACTATAAGTATATTTTTGTACATTCCAGATTTAATGTATTGATCTGCTATAGATAGTGCATAAATAAAACCTGAGCATTGATTTCTTATATCTAAAGCACCAACTTCCTTTAACCCCAAATTTCTTTGAATTAAAACACCGGATCCGGGGAAAAAATAATCTGGACTTAGAGTAGCGAAAATTACAAAATCAATTTCATCAGGAGATATGTCTGCATTTTCAATTGCTTTTTTTGCAGCCTCTGTTCCCATTGAAGATGTAGATTCATCGCTATCTTCTAAAACCCATCTTCTTTCTCTGATTCCAGTCCTTTCTTGAATCCATTCATCAGAGGTATCCATAATTTTTTCTAAATCTTTATTTTTCACAATGTTTTCTGGCACATAGTAACCTATTCCTTTAATAATAGATGTTTTCATATTTTTTTAGTAATTATAATCAAATTTTATGATTAATTTGAATCAATCAAAAAGACTATAATTACCATATTGATTTGAAGTATTTTTTGGGTTTATCAATTTTTTATCATTATTTGATAAATCTGTAATAAAAGGAGATACAGTATAATAATTAAAAGATGAAATTTCAGGTTCATAAATTAAATCTAAAATTTCATCAAATCTTTTGTTTTTATCGAACCATAAATTGATATTATCAAAATCAAGTACTAATGGAATATTATCAGAAAATTCTTTCCACTTATGACTAGATCTTTTAGATATAAAGGAAAAATAATTAAAAGTATTTCCTTCAAAATCCTCATATTTTTCTTTTATGCCTACACATAACATAATTTTATCTTTAATATGATTGAAATAATAAGGGATTTTTTCATTTTTTGAGGTTTCTTTCCATAAATAAAATCCATTGCATAAAATAATGCACCTTTGAGAAATTAAAAGATTATAGTGCATATTACTTTTAGAAAAAGTAGATACATCTAAACTAATCAACTTATCTGCTAATGGTTTTTTTTTGGCATAATCTGATGTTGACCCCCAATGAACAAAATCAAGTTTATTTGGAGATTTTATTGTAATAATTGGTAGCAATTTTGTCGGAGCTGCATTGTATTGTGAATCAAATGAATCAACTTTTTCCGAATTTGTTATTTTTCTTATCAAATTCGAATTGTATTCAATAACGTATCTATCAATCATAACTTAAAATTAATATTTTCTTATCTTAAATCCTTTATATTAAAATTTGGAATTAAATTTGATATAATATATTAAACTTTTATGGCAGAAATAATTAGAATGCCCAAGATGAGTGATACCATGGAAGAAGGTGTAATTGCATCTTGGTTAAAAAAGGTTGGTGATGAAATTAAATCTGGAGATATTTTAGCAGAGGTAGAAACAGATAAAGCGACAATGGAGTTAGAGTCTTATGATGATGGAACACTTTTACATATAGGAATCAAAAATGGAGAATCAGTACCAGTAAATGGTATTATTGCAATTATTGGTGAAAAAAATGAGGATATTTCAGAAATATTAAATGAAGCAAAAAACGACTCTTCTAATGAAGAAAAAGAACGATTAGTTGAAGTAAAAAAAGATATAAAAGAAGAAGTAATAGAAGATGTAGAAATAAAAAAAGATGTCATAGATCCTGTTAAAAAAATTAAAAATACTGAAAATATTTCATCTAATGGAAGAATAAAAGCTTCTCCTTTAGCAAAAAAAATTGCTTTAGAAAAAGGTATTGATCTAAAAAATGTTCAAGGAACGGGAGAAGGAGGAAGAATAACTAAAAAAGATTTAGATTCTCTTCCATCTGGAGATTCTAATACTCCTTTCCAAAAAATTGATCTTCCAAAAGTAATTGCTGAAGAATCTTATGATGAAATTCCTGTAAGTCAAATGAGGAAAATTATCTCAAAAAGACTTTCAGAAAGTAAATTTACAGCACCACATTTTTATCTTACTATGGAAATAAATATGGATAATTGTGTTGAAGGTAGAAAAAAAATTAATGAAAGTTCAAATATAAAAATATCATTTAATGATATTATTTTAAAAGCTTGTGCTTCTGCATTGAGAAAGCATCCTATGGTTAATTCAAGCCTTATGGAAAATAAAATTAGAAAAAACCATCACATCCATATTGGTGTTGCTGTTGCTGTAGATGAAGGACTTCTAGTTCCTGTTATTAGATTTGCTGATAATAAGACTTTATCCCATATATCATTGGAAGTAAAAGAACTTGCAGAAAAAGCAAAAGAAAAAAAACTGCAACCATCTGATTGGGAAGGAAATACTTTTACTATCTCTAATCTTGGAATGTTTGGCATTGAAGAATTTACTGCTATAATAAACCCCAATGATTCTTGTATTTTAGCAGTAGGAGGAATTAAAAATACTCCAATAGTTAAAAATGGAGAAATTGTTCAAGGAAATATGATGAAAGTAACCATGTCATGTGATCATAGATTAGTTGATGGCGCTACTGGTGCTGCATTTTTGAAAACATTAAAAGAACTTTTAGAAGATCCAATTAAAATATTAGTATAAAATGAAAAAATATAAATCTACAACCGTATGTGCAATAATTCATAATGGGCAACTCGCTATTGGAGCTGATGGTCAAGCTACAATGGGAAATACCGTTGCAAAAAGTAATGTGAAAAAAATAAGAAAATTACAAGAAGGAAAAATTCTTGCTGGTTTTGCTGGATCTACAGCTGATGCTTTTACACTTATTGATAGATTCGAAGAAAAACTTAATAAATATGGTGGAAATATGAAACGATCTGCGATTGAACTTGCAAAAGACTGGAGAATGGATAGATACCTAAGAAGATTAGAGGCTATGATGATTATTGCAAATAAAAATCAAATATTAATAGTATCAGGGACTGGAGATGTATTAGAACCTGATAATGAAATTGCAACCATAGGATCAGGAAGTAATTATGCTCAATCGGCAGCTATTGCATTAAAAGAAAATGTAAAAAAGATTACTGCAAAAGAAATGGTTGAGAAAAGTTTAAAAATAGCAGCTGATATATGCATTTATACCAACCATAATATAATATTAGAAACGATAGATTAATAATATTACTTCTTCACAAAGTCAAAGACCCAGTTTCCTTGTTTAACTCCAGAAGCAACATTAAAAGAAACTTTTAAATCATTATCAGTATTTGTAAGTGAAATTGTCATCACTACATTATCGTTTCTTTTAAGCTTATTTTTATCTCCTCCTTCAAAAGTCCAAGAACCTGAATTTGGCCATACACTTGCATTACCAGAGTTTGAGGTATTGAAATTACCCCCAGCTTTCGACCCTGCAGAAAAAGTTAAAGTCAAATCAGCAAAATCAGCAACTACAGAACCATCTTTAGTAGCAGATGAAGCATCTTTTAAATCCCATAAAGCCTCAATTTTTTTTGCTTGTACATCAAGTGGATCATCAGCCGGTGTTACTTCATCATCTTTTTTCTTACAAGAGATAAGAAAAACTAAAAGTAAAAAAAATAAGTTTTTAATATTGAAAGATTTCATAATATTTCTTTTTATAAATGTAATATATCAACAAATAAAATAAAATAAAAATTATATCAAAGCTCTCTAATCCAAATATTCCTATAACTAATTAAATCTCCATGATCTTGAAGCATAATAGGTTCTTTTTTTTTATCTAATTTATAGCTAGGATAGCCTATATACCTTGTTGTTCCCTGAATCTGAACATGATTTTGAACTAGTATTCCATTATGTATTACAGTAATATATGCCGGTCTTAATAATTTTCCTTTTTCATCATATAAAGGAGCCTTAAAAAAAATATCATATGATTGCCATTCACCAGGCTTTTTTGAAGCATTTACAAGCGGAATATGTTGTTTATAAATGCTAGATGCTTGACCATTTGAATAAGTTCTATTTTCATATGAATCTAACACCTGTACTTCATAACCAACATCACCTTTAACTCCCATTTCCTGCATAAAAAAAACACCACTATTGCCTCTTCCTTGACCTTCTCCTTTAATCTGGGAAGGAGTCCTAAACTCTATATGTAACTGACAGTCTCCAAATGATTGTTTAGTGTATAAACCACCTGATCCAGGCTTGACGGTCATATAGCCATCACTTAAACTCCATTTAGGCTCTCCATTTTCCTGAATCCAACTATCTAGGTTAGTTCCATCAAATAAAATGATTGCATCTGAAGGTGCCATACCAAAAGAATTCCCAGGTATAACTACTTTTGGTTCTGGATCCCATACTTCGGTTACCTCAGGTCTTACCTGCATTTGCATCCTTTTAATTTGAAGTTCTTCTTCATTTTTACATGGAAAAAAATAAACTTTTCCATCTATTTTTTTCTCAAATGCACCACTACAATTTAAATAATGAGCATAATTTAAAGCAGTATTTCTATCCTCTAAACCAGTATCCAATGGATCCTGTGAATATATGTTAAATGAAAAAGAAAGGAAAAAAATTAATTTGATATAAAAATTCATAATTAAAATTAGTTTATAACAAGTTTACTATTTGAAATTCTATCTTTTTGAGTAATCTCTACAATATATTCTCCTTTGGATAAGTAGTGTAAACCATTGTCATTAGAACTTTCATCTTTCTTATCAATTGATAGATCATAAGAAATAAAATTCAATCCTGAAGAAGCATCTAGGTCTAAAGATTTAAGAATTTTATTTTCATGAATTACATTTATTTTAGTAGGCAAATCAGAAGAAGAATAGTATACAATTTGAATTTCAGGAGTATAAAAGTTGGACCCCCAACCCCTACTTCCCCATCGTGAGGAAAATTTTATATTTTCCAATTCAAAAATATGAATGTTTTTTGAAAGAATTTTTTCATTAAGCATTTGCAAATGCTTAATGTTGGCAACATAAACTGATCTTCCATGTGTTCCTACTATCAAATCTCTTTCTCTTGGATGTAGTACTAAATCATGAACAGGAGCATTGGATAACCCACTTGAAAAAGCAAAGAAATTATTCCCATAATCCAAAGATGCATATACTCCATGGTCTGTACCAACATAAACCAATTTCTCATTTACTAAATCTTCTATTATTACATTAATTGGCTCTTTTGGAAGATTATGTCCTATTTTACTCCAATTGGCACCATAATCATCAGATACATATATCATAGGATCAAAATTATCCCATCGATATCCATTGAGTGAAACATAAACTCTATTTTCATAAAATTTTGAAGGATATACACCACTAACCCACATTTTATTAGGTAAAGAAGAAGAAATATTTTTCCAAGTATTTCCTCCATCATGACTTACGTGAACCAAACCATCATCACTACCAACATAGATAAGGCCAAACTTTAAAGGTGATTCCATAATCGTTGTTAAAGTCCCATAACTTACATTTCCTTTTATACCACCAGCAGTTAAATCACCTGATATGGTTTCAAAATTATTTCCTTTATCTAATGATCTATGAAATTTATTTGATCCCATATATAATATATCTTGTTGATGTCTTGATAGATATATTGGTGTTTCCCAGTTCCATCTATAAGGTCTTTCTCCTAATTTATGAGATGGAGTGATTCTTTTTCTTTCTCCAGTTCTTGTATTCAATCTAGCATAATTTCCGAATTGTGAACCAGTATATACAGTCTCGTTATCTCTAAAATCTACTTCCGTTTGCATTCCATCTCCTCCAAAAATGAACTTCCATGGATATTGACCAGTGCTATGCCATCTCATGCTCGACTCATAATCTGATGGACCCATCCAAACTCCATTATCTTGAAAACCACCATAAACATTATATGGCTTTTTCATATCAATATTTATATCATAAAATTGTCCTACTGAAGTACTATTATATTTCATCCAGTTTTCACCATCATCATAAGTTATATTTAAACCTCCATCATTACCAGCTATCATATGTCCAGACCTATTTGGGTTTACCCAAAGAGCATGATAATCTCCATGCATATTAGGATAATCTATAGATTCCCAATTCTTACCACCATCATCTGACTTGATCATTGGTACTCCCATTGTATATACTTTATCTGGGTTTGTGCCATCTATTCTAATTTCACCAAAGTAGTAGCCATATGAATAAAAAAGGTTATCTATATAGTTTTCATGCGTTTTGTACCAACTAATACCTCTATCATCAGACCTATAGACTTCTGCACCTTTGACTGGAGTATCATACAATAAAGTGTTTGAGTCTTCTAAATACTCAACCAGTGAAACTGCTGATATGATATTATTTTCAACTAATTCTTTAACTGAATTAGCATTATATTCTCTAGGAAAACGATTGTCTCTTAAAAAAGAGTTAAGGTCAGAATCTTTCAATTTTAAAAAATCTTCATTACTTATATTTCTCAAAACATCTTTATCAATTGATGATTTGTTTGTAGTATTTTTTTTCTCTTTTCTATCTTGATTGTCAAGAACTGCATAAAGAATATTTGAATTTGAATTTGATATTGCCAAACCTATTCTACCAGTACCTCTTGTATCTGGAAAACCACTTTTTCCTCCAGATATTTCTTTCCAATTATTTCCTCCATCAATTGATTTATATATACCAGAACCAAAGCCAGAACCATCAAAATTCCAAGCTTTTCTATCTTTCTCCCACATCGAAGCATATAATATATCTGGAGATTTTTTGTCAATTACAAGATCAATTGCTCCAGTTCTATTATTAATAAATAATGTTTTAGACCATGTTTCCCCTGCATCAGTTGATTTAAAAACTCCACGTTCTTCATTTTCAGAATAGAGATGACCTAAAGCTGCTACCCAAATTATATCTGGATTTTCTGGATGAATAATGATTCTACCTATATGATGAGAATCATCTAAACCTATATGTTTCCAAGATTTTCCATTATCAGATGATTTAAAAATTCCAACACCAGAATATGATGATCTACTTGAATTGTTTTCTCCTGTACCAACATAAATTATATTATTTTTCCAGTCTACTTCCACATCTCCTAAAGTCATAACAATTTTATTATCAAAAATTGGAGTAAAAGTATTTCCGTGATTTTTTGTTTCCCATAATCCACCAGAAGCATAAGCAACATAAAAATGGGTAGGATCATCTGGATTAACTGCAAAATCGACAACTCTTCCACTCATAACAGTGGGCCCAATATTTCTAAAATGTACATTTTTAGCTATTGAATTTTTTTCTAATTCTAATCTTTTTTTATGATCAGCAATTCTAATAGCTGGTGAGGTGGATTTGATAAAATTATTTTTATTATTTTTCTTCTTTTGAGAATATACATTAGTAGAAAAAGCAAAAAAAAGAATTAATATGAATAAATGAATTTTCAAAGTAAAAATTATGGGTTAAAAATTATTTTAATTATTAAATTAGAACTTATTTATTATTAATGCAATTATTTTATCTACCAGATGTTCCAAGCAAATCAAAACTTTCAAAAGAAGAGTCTTTTCATTGCATAAAAGTTTTAAGATATAAAAAAGATGAATTAATACATTTAACTGATGGAAAAGGTAATTTGTTTTCAGCTATAATTTATGATGAAAATATAAAAGCTTGTTCATTAAGAAAAGTAAAAAAAATATATAGTAAAAAAACTAAATTTAAAATACACCTAGTAGTTGCACCTCCAAAAAGTTTTGAAAAAACTGAATGGATGATTGAAAAAATATCAGAGATAGGTGTTGATAAAGTAACTTTTATTTATTCCCAACACTCCGAAAGGAGAAAAATAAAATTGGATAGGCTAGAAAAAATTTCCATTGCTGCTATGAAACAATCTAATTCTTTAAAAAAATTAAAAATTGAAGAAATAACTTCATTTCAAAATTTCCTTAAAAATTATAATACTAATGATGAAAAATTTATTGCACATATGGACCAGAACAATAAACCATTAAAAACCCTTTTTAAAAAAAGTAAGAACTTTACAATTTTGATAGGGCCAGAAGGTGATTTCTCACAAAATGAAATTAAAGAAGCTTATAAGAAAGGATTTAAAGGTATTAGCTTAGGTAAAAATACATTAAAAACAGAAACAGCAAGCATTATTGCTTGCTATTCCATAATTCAACTAATGTCTTGATTGATTAACTTATTTTTTCTGAAAATAAGGAAATTTTTTAGTAGCTCTTTTCATCAAATAATCAATCAATGCATCGGTATCAGAACCAATATCACTTGTTTTTAGTTCTCTTGTTGCCCAATTCCAAAGAAGTTCACCGTTTTTATCATATAAAGACAGATCAGCACTAGATTTACCTGAGGCAATTCCACCTAAACCTATAATTTTTAGACCAATAGCTGCACCTGTTGATAATAATTTTGCAGATTCAACTGATCCAATAACTATAGCATCAACTCCTAAAATTTCACAAAGTTCTTCAGGTAAATATTTACTAGCTTCAACATCTGTTGCGGTTACTTCTCCTCTTGATAATAATGCATTAGTTCTTGCTACTGGTTGTAGTTTAGCAACAATTTTTCCTTTTTGCATTTTTTTAAGTATTCTGCTAGCAAAAGCAGCTTGACAAGAGGTTCTAGCATCTCTTTCTGTATTTCTAACATTCTTTTCATACTCTTCTTGAGTCATTTTTTTTGGTTTTCTTCCAGTTACCCTAAAATCAAATGGAATTATTGCAAAAGATTCATGAGATTTTACAGTTTCTTTTGCTCCAGGCGCTTCATAATCTTTTTGTGCTTTAAGCTCAAAACAAAATATGGATATTAGTAGTAATAAAATTGTTTTTTTCATAAATAATAATTTTTTAGTGTTGTTTAATAATCTTTAATTTATTTAAAAAAGTTTTAAAAAAATTATATTTGCTAAAAAAAAAAACATGAAAACAAAAAATTCACTTTTCTTATTCTTTATCTTTTCTTTAATATTTTCTTGTAATATCAATCAAGATAATAAAAATGATTTTTCTCATTTTTCAGAACAATTTTCCGACCTCAAAGTATTAAGGTATCAAATTCCAGGTTTTGATCAATTAACTTTAAATCAAAAAAAATTCGTTTACTACTTAACTGAAGCTGGACTTGCTGGAAGAGATATAATTTATGATCAGAATTATAGACACAACTTGAAAATAAGAAGAGCCTTAGAAAATATTTATTTGAACTACAATGGAAATAAAAATGATAGTCAATGGGAATCTTTTGAAATATATCTAAAACGCATATGGTTTTCTAATGGAATTCATCACCACTATTCTAATGATAAATTTGATCCTGATTTTTCTGCTGAATATTTAAGAAATTTACTAAATGAGACAAATACCGAATTAAATGATGAAGTATTTGATTTAATATTTAATGATGTTGATTCTAAAAAAGTCAATAAAGATTCTAGTAAAGGACTTATAAAAGGATCAGCAGTTAATTTTTATGGTCCTGAGATTACAGAAAAAGATATAGATGATTTTTATAATACTATAAAAATGTCTAATCCTAATAAACCTATTTCATTGGGATTAAATTCTAAGCTTGTAAAAGAGGATGGCGTTTTGAAAGAAAAAGTTTGGAAAAAAGGGGGCATGTATACAGGATCTATAGAAAAAATTATTGGTAACCTTATGCTAGCTAGAGAATATGCTGAAAATAAAAAACAAGCTGACGCACTGGATCTACTTATAAAATACTATGAAACTGGTGATCTTAATATATGGGATGATTATAATGTTGCTTGGGTGGAAACTACTGAAGGAGATGTAGACTATATAAATGGATTCATAGAGGTATATAATGATCCTAAAGGGT
>Ga0066836_10000539_pt1 | contig 18366 bp, 17 predicted proteins | sample ETNtaG_18_FD_71568 | JGI IMG/M metagenome (GOLD analysis project Ga0066836, IMG submission 71568) | Marine microbial and viral communities from oxygen minimum zone, Eastern Pacific Ocean - ETNP201302SV91 | ecosystem: Environmental > Aquatic > Marine > Oceanic | place: Pacific Ocean: Eastern... | reverse complement strand
TTGTGCAAGCCATGCCGCTTGATGCAACTGATCCTGCTCACCTCTAGCTTTGTTGGCCCACAACCGATAGGGTCTACCAGAAGGGGCTGGTTCTGCAATCAAAGATTGGACAAAACCAATGTTTGAACGAGCGCATAGGTGTGGAGTCTCTGGATGTTCAATCGACCACAGTGTGAGCCATTCCGACTCAGCGCGACCAAAATCTGCCGACACTTCAGGATTGGATAGGCCTTCGCGAATTTCATCTAGAGAATATCGACCTTTGGCGATCCCCAACATTGCCGAAGCAATTCTTCTGACTTGATTCCAAACGAATCCCTCCGCTGTAATTGAGAATCCCAGAATAACATCGTTATCATCGAGCCATGGTTCGCAATTGAGAACCCTCTTTACGGTTGAACGACCTTCTTGCGGGCGACAAAAATTTCGGAAATCATGTTCACCAATGAAAATTGAACACCATGATTCCAAATCGGAAACAGAAACATTGTGCCAGCCTTCCAAGGCTTGAAGACGATACAGATAGGTGCGGGAACGAGCATTGCGAGTCCTCAGTTCTGAGTCCACAGATTCTGCAGCCCAAACACGAATGTCGGTTGGAATCTGATCGTTGAGTGCCGTTACAATTCCTCGTTCCCCAACCCCATTCCAAATTTGATTGGGTATGTCAAAACTACCGATGTTCATTCGAGCATCAACCCCACCATCCGTTCGGCTGGATAGAGTCACAGGATGTGTATTGGGTTTACACCACTTCAATCGAATCAGGGCTGCTTCAAGTTCACCCTGGACGGTGGGCACATTGGGTTGAACTTGCGAACCGCTGTAACCTCTGCCAAGATAGCCCACAGCGATGGCGATTCTCACCGCCCCAACCATGAGTTCACACTCACTCGCTCGACAGGGTGGATATGGCATCCTCAGGAGAATATCCAAGACCACCGACGGCCCAAATCAGAGCCTGTTTCATCCATGGCTGAATCATGGGGTTATCCCTTCCCTGTCCAACTCTTTCAATCGCATCAACGATCAATCGACTGGCATCAAACAGCGTATCTTCGACTGGGATATCTGCCAGGTCAGCCATTTTTTCGAGGCGCTGATATTCTTTAATCGCCATTGGGATCCGGCCACAATCTAAACAGAAATTGGCAAAACTGGCAACATACTCAATATTATCTTCATCAAGAGACATGGCTTTCTTGTATACTTGCATGATTTTTCCTGCAGGCACATCCTCTTCCATATCGATTGAAAGTCGCATGAATGCAGATTCCGCCCAACCATAGTGGCCAACGGGGTTTTCGGGTTCGGAATCGATTAGATTCTGAAATACATCCATTGCTCCTTTGAAATCGCCTGCTGACATTGCTTGCGCCGCTTGTAGCATAATCTCGTCTGACATCAGCCCATGCGGGGTCGAAACCCCCTATGAATAAAGCGGCGTGGATAGGTCGCTCAGAAATCCAACAACTCGTCCACCTGAGGGAGGTCTTCGTCCGAACCATCCTCTTGGTTCTTAGACAGTAACTCAACCATCTGCTTCTGCACCTCAAGTTGCTCCTCAGCCTTTGTGACCGCAGAGTTTGCGTCCATCATTTTCAGCATCAAATCGTAGGCCTCTTGCCATTGGCGGATGCCATAGAATGAGATGTCTGGAGTGAATCTCTCCGTCTTCACGGTTCGCTGGTATGTGACGAGGAAGAACATCCGTCCGACCCACTTCAGTACTCCACCGGAGGTGGCATTTGCATCGGCTGGCGCAGTCACGGCAACACCACCACCTATGGTCTCGGTGGAAACGTGTGATTGGTCTCCAATATTGCAGTATACGGTCGCATACCCAAACAACGCTCCGATTGGAGATCTGCGCTTCATGACGGCACGGATATTCTCGTGAAGGAACGTCAAACCATCGCGCTCATAGATGAAGGATTGGTGATGGATAATTCGGTCGCTTGTGACCGCATATAGGAAGCTCTTCTGATACCAGAATGTGATTGCCCAAATCACGGCAGTCCAGAGAATTCCGAAAAAGGTGAAATTCCACTCGATTGGGATTTCAAAAGTTGAATCTGAGAACAATCGGATGACTTCATCCACATGTAGGAGGAATGGTGTCAACGATGAGAGGAGAAGAACTGTCGTCATCCATCCTCCGCTGGCTGGGTGATTGATCATTCGATTTAGCCAGGTGAAGAAAAGCATCACGAAGGCAAATCCGGCGCCCCCTGCCCAGCCACTCATTTTGACCAACGAGTAGAATATCGATTCAATCAAGGATGCATCATCAGGTGCTTCGGCCCAGCCAAAGAACAGGTGAATACCGAGAACACACAAACCGACCAAATATGCAGGCATGAAGGCAAATAACGATGGACGGCGAATCATCAGCAGTTCTTCTTCGTCGTAAACCCCCAATTTGGCACGGAGGCCCTCATTTTCGTTTAGAGGCGCAGGTTCTGGAGTTGGTGTGAACTCAGAACCTCCAACGGATGGTGGTTCAATGGTTGAACCCATACTTCTCTTGATTTCTTCATCGCTCATGGCTGCCCCTCAAATGTTGCTGTGTTCCGGACGATGATGAATCTTATGCCGCCCTGTCGAGCATTCTAATGCAATAGCCCCCATGCGTGTTCGGCATTACCATGAACCCAATCAAAATCATCCAAGGTGCGCACACCTTTCTCATCAAGAATGGTTAAAGATTCAACTTCCAATGGATATTCATTGTAGGTCAGGTGGCTGACAAGTCCTGCGCGGGTGGGTTGATCAAATCTCCAATGCGCACGATTCGAAGCGCGAACTTTCAGGCCAACCTGTGTTCGGCCATTCCATACCCGAATCAAAAATCGAGGAAGAACCTCTCCCCTTGAATCGCATTCTTCCGGTTCAGAAGGTAGCAATTCAACCTCGCACCTTTCGAATTTTTCACTGCGTCCACGTTTCTCATCGTGAAGGAGTCCCGAAGTCTTGAGTGGTACTTGGGTTACATCACGCAATTTCCACGCACGCGAATCACGTGCAGTCATGGAGAATGAGGCATGTGGGATGAACCAATCCAAGTAGGTTCCATCGCTGAAATGAAGGAAGCCCCAGAACCATGGAATCGATGGTGCTTGGACCGTGACTTTTTGGAAGTAAGCACTTCCTTGCACGTTGTCTTCCCCGACTAAACCCTGACATTTACAGGCATGTAGGCGGATGATGTCGTAGCCCATATCATTGCCGAATACATTGTTTGAATATGCAGCTGAAGAGGCCGCTTTGGTCCAGGGTGTAATCTTAAGATCAAACGAAGCAGGTGCTCCATTTTCGACCGCAGATGAATCCCCTTTACAACGCAGCCAAAAGTGGCTTCCATCATCGGCCAAACCCATCGACAAATCGTCCTCTGTCACGGGAATAACAGCACCAGAACCTGAGAATTCACCAGAACCCGGCCAATCCGGATGTTGGCCATCCATTGCAGCGATTCTTGATTCACGCATCAGATATGGTTCATGCATGTCTTTGCCGTCATACCACCACGCGCACACCATTCCGGGCAAAGTGTGACGACCGTTCTCGTCGATGTGGAAGCGACCTTCGGGTTTCCAATCGTGCTCATTGACCCTAACATGGGGGGCATCCTTTGTTGACCACAGAACCATGAGTTGCCGGCTTCGCTTTGGATTCTCTGCATCTGGTAGAACGATGAGCCACCACCACCACCACCACGAAAGTCGGCGCAATGGAGGCAATGTGTCCAAACGCCATAGTGATGAGAGGTCCCCTCCAAATGTGGACGGGGTGTTTTTCTCCATTGAAATACCTCAGTTCAGTTCACGCTTCTTGAATGAAGATTGGCCCATCAAAACAAACAACCCGGTGATGAGCAATAGAACAATGATCGAAATGACCAAATTGATGAGAGGGGAAGTCGTTGGGAATGGAGAATACCAGACAGTCCATAGAGCGATGTCGACGGCCAAAGATTGGCCCGACATCATCGCATAATCACCCCAGACAAGCCAAGCGGTTGAATTGATAATTTCAGCACCCCAGAACGATATTGACATCGAAGCAATTCCCATTTCCCTTGTGGTTCCAATCATCGCCAAGAACATCATGAAGAATTCCCAAACCGCAAACAATAGAGCCACCAGAACCCCATAACGCCCAGCCACGATTCCGAAAGTGATGAACACCGCACCGTAAGCGAGAACTGTGAGGAAAGTAGCGATTAGAATCCCAAACCAAATCCCAAGATCGGAGAACCTGTAGATTGAATCACCGGGTCCAAATATACCCGTGACAAGTGCTGACAGGACGAATAAACCCACGAAATATGGCCACGCTAAACCGATGAATCCAAGCAGGCGATACATCAGTATCTCGGCTCTCGCAATCGGCTTTCCAACCAGATAGTGTAGAGTCCCAGAATCCATCTCTTCACGAATCAATCCGGTTGCGAGGAAGAGAGGGACAAAGATGCCGAGAATGAAGAGGAATCCAAACTTACCAAAGCCCAGAAGGAATGACCTGTGCATCGCTTCTTCGAGGAATTCGCTTTCATTGGGATCCTCATCGACAAATCTGTCAGCTTGTACCGATGTAACAAATCCGTTCTGGTCATACTCGTAGATGACGTTGCAATCGACACCATCGTCATTCGAGTCACGCATCCATGGTTCCAATGCCAAACAATCTCCATCATCGTCCGACATCGGACCACTAATGGTACGGCCCGCATATTGCGAATTCTCCCATTCCGTCCAAGTTGAGGGATCCTCATCGAGTAAACCATCACCGTCATCATCCACTGATTCAATGCCTTCACTCATGGCATCGATGTAGAAGAGTAAGACGACGACGACGAGGATGGCGCCGACAGCCCCCACGGTCCACGTTGAGCGTTTCTTGCGATATTGTCGTATGGTGAACTCAGCGATTGCGGTCGCTTTACGATCGAGTTTCGTCCAAACCGTTTCCGATAGGTTTCTCTTTGGAGGCCCGGCTGGAGGCGTGGTTGGTTGCATCAGGAACGACCTCCAATCAAGTAACCCAAGAGAGATTGCAAATTGTCATCCGGGTTTTCAATGGCCGTTACTTCAACACCAGATTCAACGATGAGGGCGGGCAAATCTTGGTGGACATCGGAGAGACTGTTGGTTTCGATAATCAATTCCCCCGGATTGGGGAATCGGACGCCATAGACGGAAGGATGGGGTAGAACGGTGCGACCGAGGTTGCGTGGGTCCGGGGTTCGCAACAGAATTCGATGCGGGATATGATCGAGTAATTCTCGGATTGAGTGGAGGTTGCCAAGCGCCAACAGACGGCCATTGTGAAGGATGACAATTTGTTCGGTAATCCGCTCAATTTCAGAGAGGATATGACTGGTGACGAGAATGGTTTTCCCCATTGCACCAAGTTCTCGAATGACATTCATAATCGTCGTCCGAGCCAATGGGTCGCAACCTTGGAGAGGTTCGTCGAGGACAATCAAATCTGGATCATTCACCAAAGCATGAGCGATTTTGACTCGCTGCCTCATGCCTTTGCTGTACTTGCCAATCTCCTTGTTGGCAACATCTAACAATCCGACGAAATTGAGCACATGCTCTGCTCTCCCCCTCGCTTCATCGCGAGTCATTCCGTGCAAACGGGCGAGCGTGGTGACGAAATCAAGACCTGTCATCCAATCATACAACTTCTCAGACTCACTGACGTATCCAAGTCGGTGATAGGGAGCGGGATTCTTGAATGGGTCTGTTCCGAACAACCGAATTTGGCCCTGACTTGGGCGCAAGCGACCAACGATGATTTTCAGAAGGGTCGATTTGCCAGCACCATTCATTCCAAGAACACCGGTCACACCACCACTGATGGCCAAACTGACATCATTCAATCCGATGACTTGCCCATACCATTTGGACACGTGGTCGACCATGATGGCGGGAGCTTCCGGTACCTTCTGCCATTCTTGTTGAGTCTGGCCTTCGCCTACCTGATCCAAATCCGGCATCATTCTCGAGTCACCTCCAATGAGTTCACTCGACTGATTAGAATATACAACGATATACCATTCATCAGCAACAAGGCGACAAAGGACCAAGCCGCTGGGAAAGCATAGGTCGTGTTGATCCCCATCATCCACTGCCCTACATGAGCCAAATTGTCGTAAGGACTGATTAGATACAGCGTATCTCTTTCAAAGAGGAGTTTGATCAAGAAGGCTAGGATTCGTGAACCAAATATGATGCCTAAGAATGCTACTGCTGGGAAGAAGCGACCAGAACTTACGCTTGAGAGTGCAAGACCAATACTGGTGAAAGTCACCACGAGCATGAAGGCTGCAACCAATCCACCGAGGAAGTAAGGTAGCGTGTCGAGTAGGTAGGCCCAACCCTCGTTGTTGAAGAGGATGGCCGCTGCGTAATATGCACAATACGAGAAGACGATGATCATCGATAGGATCACAGCGGCTGAAAGATACTTCATCAGTGTGTAATCCGTTCTGTTCACCGGCCTTGAGAAGTAAATCGCAGAGGTGCCATGTTGCCGGTCTTCGGAAATCAATCCGCCGACAACAAGAGCGGTCAACAATGGCCAACAACATGTATTGTGGAATACACCGAGCACGTGACCCCAAAGGTTTGCTCTGGAAACTCCGTAAAATTCCATCAATCCGTTGAGGCCTGTCAAGACGCTCATGGCCATCGTCAGAATCGGAATTAGTGAACCGAAAAGAACGATGACAACAAGCAATTTTGTGGTCATCGGCCAAGGTCTGTGCCCTTTGCTAAACAACCCATAGACGTGATGTCGGAAGATGGACCAATTTCGAACCCAACGAGGATTCAGATTCCCACGCCAAGGTCGGTATACCTGGTGGAAAATCGTGCCGGCAGAGGGAGCCACAGATTGGGCGACCATCGCCATCCCCTGTCCTTCACCCTCTCCGGTTCCATAGGCGGCTTCCATTCGAGCCTTTCCGGTCACAGCAGCAGATTCGCCCATGAATTCTGCTTCAGCAGGGGCTGCTGGAACTGGCAAAGTTGTCGGTGCTGCAGGTTCTCCGAGAGGAGTCGACGAATCCTGTAGAATATCGTCTAGGTCGAAATCCTCGCCTTCGCTCATGCCACTTTCCTCCCTTGAAGTGCGGCTTGATCCATCGTCGGTGTCTGCCCACCGAGCAAGTCCTTACTCGATTTCACAGAGTAACCCAATCGGTCCATGATGACGATGAACAAGTCCTCTAAACTGGGTTCGTAATCTTCCATTTTGCGGATTTGAACATTGGTTTCTGCCGCCGCCTTGATGATTGTGCCATACGTTGAATCATCGATACGAGTGACGCGCATTACACGCCCTGTTCGACGAACAGATTGGCCCATGTCTTTCAGTTTCTCTTCGATTTTACTCGCCCCACCCCAGACAGAAATCTCGATTTCTCGATCGATTGCTTTCAAATCTTCAATTCGTCCTTGGGCGATGACTTGGCCCTTGTGAATCATCAGCATTCGATCACAAATACGTTCGACGTCATCCATCAGGTGACTGCTCATGATGATTGAACGGCCGCCCTGTTTCACCACTTGGAAAAGGGTGTCGAGCATGAACCCGCGGGCATTTGCATCCAACCCATTGGTCGGCTCATCACAGATGAGCAAATCGGGATCGTGAATCAATGAACAAGCCAGCTTGGTCGCTTGCTCCATCCCGGTGCTGAATGTTGAGACCGCACGATATCGCTGATCTCGCAATCCGACATATTCGAGAACTTCATGTGCCCTTTGAACGGCCGAATTGGTATTCATTCCAAGCAATTCACCAGAGTATCGGACCTGATCAATCGCTTCCATTTCTGGGATCAAACAATCATATTCTGGCATGTATCCTATCCTTTGACGGATGAATGCACCTTCGGTGGCGATATCATGGCCCAGAACTTTGCCGCCACCACTGGTCAGAGCAATGAGGCCGAGGATGGTTTTGAGTAAGGTCGATTTGCCAGCCCCATTGGGTCCAAGCAGTCCGGTTGCACCAGGTTTGATGTTGAGGTTGACACTGTCTAATGCGACATGCTCACCATACTTCTTGACAAGGTCGTGAGTTTCGACAATCCACTCCTCTGCCATCGGCCCAACCCCGTCGATTCTACGAATCGTCGGGAACCCTCACCTGACGATGCTCTATCAAACATCCCCCGGCACGTTCCAAACATCACTCGCCGATACCATCTCTGACCTTGACGGCGATACCTTTGGTGAAGCACCGAGCTTCCGAGGCAGTGCACAACGCCACCCCATGACCCAAGAATGTGCCATCTTCTGATTCAAGCAAGCAGGGTAATCCGGGATTTAATTCGCCCTTCACATCACTGATGAATCCGTGCATCACGTTACGACCCTTCCGAGTGAATGGGATCGAATCATCATTGACAACAACCGTTGGAACCTCGCTGCCATGAAGTCTCCTAGCCCCCTCCAGGGTGAGGCTTAGACCACCATCTCTTAAGCGGGGTGAGAAGAGGTGTTTCCCATCCGAAGAATGGACATTTCTGACCCTCTTTGTTTTGCTATAGACAAAACTACAGCCATCCAATAGTTGTTTGGAAAGTTCTCGGTTGATGTCGAGGAAATAGCAGACCTTGTCCTCAACCATTTTTCGGTCTATTACCGCCCGAGAAATCTCTTCACCCGAACCCGGGCCAAATACGGATTCAATCGCTTCCAAATTCGACTCTTTCTTGTTCTCAAATGAAATCTCTACGACCTGTTTGACATCACCCATTAGGGCCTGTAAATCGAAATCTCGATCATCGGGTGCCATCCCCTCCCATATTGAAGCGGGCCCCATGAGATGCGCCCAAGGACTGACATCCTCCATCGTGTAGGGCAAAAGGCCCAGGGGTGTTTCGATGAAGACACTTGCATCCGGCCATCGGTTTGCAATCGAATGCACCAATCCACCAATCCGGTCACGCCAAGGTCCAGAGGTGCCCGAAATGAGAACGGCTCGATCAGAATCGGTCTCATACGAATTGAGTAGACGGCCCAATGCGGCAACAGATGGAGGGGAAGTTGGTAAATCCTGACTCATACGGACGCCACCGTTTCTCAATGGATTTGTGGCGGCGATCAGTCCTTCTGGCATATTGGCATACAGATACTCGGTTGCCTCGCGTAGAGATGCGTTCGTGTGGCTGCGTTCCTCAACCAACTTCCAGATGGTTCCATCGCGTACGGCTTGTCGACAGCGTGCCAACTCAGATGCTGTGATTTCGAGATTGTGACGGGCCAATAATTCACAACGTGCATCATCCGGTAGGGATTGAACACTTGCTGGTGTATGTCCAGAAAGTGCCGCTGTTGAAATGGGGAATTCGTCCAAATCGCCCAACTTGACCGTCCCCCATGGCATGAGCATTCGATCATCTCGGGCAAACAATGCATAAGCAGCAGAATCGAACAAATCAGCGCCCAGTGCAACACAAATCGGGAACAGGTGTGGGTGTCCACAACCGAACATGTGGATGGGGCGGTTCCATGGAATGTGCCCTCGACATGCGAGGATGATCTCGACCAATTCTCTGTAGCGTTGGCGTTCCATCAATGGGACGATGCCGCCGATGGGATGAATGGCAAATCCGTGCGCGCCCATGCCCTCAGCACTTTGCTTTCGCAATTCGGGGAAGATTCCACCTTGGATCGGACCATTGAGCATGGTGCCGCCCGCAGCATCTATGGACGCAGCGGAACGAGAAATTGTCTCACTGACCGCCTGTTCGACTTCTTCTTCAGTCATGTCTGGTGTACCGAATACATCGAGCATGGTGGCGATATCGACATTGATATCCCGTTGGAAGTTGACGATCTCTTCGACGCCGACCTCAACATCCCCATAGACATAGTTCTGGAAGGTACCTGAATCGGTCATGATGACGCCAGGGTAATCGAGAAGGGAGTGGACACCATCGGTCAAGGCCTGCTCCTTCAAATTCTCATGCTTCCAAATGACATAGGAATTGGTAATGAGGGCCTCAAAGCCATACTTGTCCCACATTTCACGTGGTTCGACCGTTCGAATATTGGGGTTGATGACTGGAAGAAGACATGGTGTTTTGAGGACATGAGTGGAACTGTGTAACTTGCCGAGACGTGCCCAACCATCGCGGTCGGTAATCTCGAACTTGCCGTGGTCGCCTTCGCGGCACGGTGTCGGCTCGTGTGTCATCGAGTCAAGGCGACCCGCTCATGGCTTTCAGCCATTCGGCTGGATTATGAGGTGTGTTCGAAGCTCTCTTTGTCGTACACACCGTTGGGCCTGCAACCAGGATCGTTCTGGTCCACAAGGGTGTCATTGTCGTTGTCAATGCCGTCTGCACAATTGCCGACGACCTCGTCGTCACCTGTGAGTAGTCCGTCTGAATTGTCTGCAATATAGAAGAGGCCGATCCCCAAGATAAGTACAACTCCGATCGCGATAGCCCAAGTGGTGGCGGAAGAGCGGTCCTCGTGTTTGTGAGTAATTTCTACCTTGACCTTTCGAACACCATCCTCTGAGGATACTTCCTCGACAATGTCGGAAAGCGTGGCGTCGGCCATGGACTTGTGAGGAAGGTCCGACTTGTCAACCCATCTATTTTCATAGGGTTCAAATACTACGGGATACAACTAATTATTGAAGAAAAATGGTTGAAATTATTCGTGATTCCGATGCAGAAATTGAACTGCAAAATACCCTTGACCGGGGCGACCGTGTGTGGGTGATTGGCGATGTGCATGGCCACTCTGACGCATTGGAGAATCTGATCACTGAAATCAGCCCCAATCCAGGTGACCGCATCGTATTGTTGGGGGACCTCATCGATCGTGGACCCGATTCACGTATGGTGATTCGAATCGCCAAAGAAAGAGGCGATACCTTCGTGGTTCGAGGCAACCACGAATACTGGGCATTGCTAGGATTCGAAGGAGAAAGTGAAATATCTTGGGCACCCAATCTGGATTGGTTGGTAAGCGGAGGCAAACAATGCCTCGACAGTTACTCAAATTCAGATGAGGAATTGAACAAAGATGATTGGATTCGCGATTTACTATGGATGGCTAAAATGCCCCACATACTTGTCTTGGATGATTGGATTCTCGTCCATGCCGGCCTTGATCCCAAGAAGTCATTGGAAGAACAAGAGGAGAAAGAATTGCTGTGGATCCGCGAGGTGTTCCACAACGCCAAGAAACCTGTAGACCCTAGACGAGCTGTGGTCATTGGGCACAGTATTACGCATACAGTATTGGGCCAATCGATTGGAGAAATTGGTCGAAGTGAGTATAGATTGGAGGACGGGCGGGCACTCTGGTTTGGCATCGACACCGGTGCGTGTGACTCCGCATCGGGTTGGTTGACTGCCATGGATTTGAGTACCGGTGAATTGGTCCAAGCCAATGATGCGGGAGATACGAGTAGAAAGGGTCCTGCGTTCAAATGAACGTGACATTACCGTGCTTGAGAACGAATTCACGACCGAGTTCATCGAAGGTATCCAACAAACTCTCACTGAATCGGATACGCCAAACCTCACCTGTTGCGAGTAAATCGTTCTGAATCCCCTGCAAGGTTCCAGGCGCGGCACCACAGGCGATACAAGCGCCATCCAAATTGAGAACCAAATCCACCCCTTGCTCATCTGCCGTGGCTTGTTCCACTTTCACGCCACCCCCGTGACCTTCGAGCGCAGCCCGCACAATGCCCAATCGGGCGATGATTGCGGGAACCAAATCATCAGATTCGAGTAAGTCCTTGAGTGCTGTGGCTCGCAATCGAGCGTCACGGGCAGGGTCGGCCACCTCTGCGATGCGTTTGGCAGCCTCAGTTTCGAGAGATTCTGCGGATTCTTGGCGATAAATGTCCGTAAGTTCATCCTCGCCCATATCGTTCGCACTCTTGGCTGACTTCTAAGTCTGACCGCACCATAGGTGCGATAAATCGTTGACCGCACGTTGATAAGGTGTATTCCAACGAGCCATGACCACGAGGAAGTGTCCGATGTCCGATCATGTGATTCTTCGAATCAATAATTTACACATCTCCATTGAAGATACAGCCATTTTGAATGGCATTGATTTGGAGATTAAAGCGGGTGAAGTTCACGCTTTGATGGGACGTAACGGCAGCGGGAAGTCAACCCTCGCAAATGTTCTGATGGGGCACCCCACATACGAAATCACAGAGGGTACCATTGAGTTTCTTGGTGAGGACCTAACCGACATGGAGCCGTGGGAAAGAGCCAGAGCAGGTGTATTCCTTTCCTTCCAATATCCTCAGGCTGTACCCGGCCTACAAGTCGGTAATTTCCTGCGAAAATCAGTCCAAGCGATTCGAGGCGAGAATGCCCCAGGGGCACGAGATTTCAGAGCGGAATTGAATACCGCGATGTCCGAACTGAATGTGGACAAACAATTCCTTGGACGATATGTCAATGATGGTTTCAGTGGTGGCGAGAAAAAGCGATTTGAAATTCTTCAGCTTCTCTTGAACCAACCACGTTTGGCCGTATTGGATGAAACCGACTCGGGTTTAGATATCGATGCTTTGCAAACGGTTGCAAAAGGCATCAATGCCGCGACAACGTCTGAGTCCGGTTGCCTCATCATTACCCACTACCAACGAATCCTCGATCATGTCAAGCCCAGCCATGTCCATATCATGATTGACGGCAAGATAGTGAAGACCGGGGGGGCCGGTTTGGCGCTTGAAGTTGAAGCAAAGGGCTATGAATGGCTAAGTGCAGAGAACGATTGAGGCGATAGCGTGGTTGAAAATACAGATGCTCGTGATGCGGTCGGTGATTACCGCTTTGGTTTTCACGATCCGGAGAATCACACCATTCGATTTGACAGTGGATTGTCCGAACAAGTGGTCCGCGATATTTCAGAACTCAAGAATGAACCTGAATGGATGACTGAGATTCGCGTCAAGGCCTACCACCATTTTGTCAATCGACCCATGCCGACATGGGGAAATATGTCAATGCTCCAAGAAATCGACTTTGATGCAATCACCTATTTCCTACGTTCGAGCAACAAGACGGAGAAAGACTGGGATGATGTCCCCGAAGATATTCGTAACACATTTGACCGACTGGGTATCCCTGAAGCTGAACAAAAATGGCTGTCTGGGGTGACTGCACAGTACGAGTCAGAGGCTGTTTACCACAGCATTCGGGATGATTTGGAAGAACAGGGAGTTATCTTCCTCGATATGGATACAGGTCTCAAAGAATATCCTGAACTTGTCAAGAAGTGGTTCTGCACGGTGGTGCCCTATGCTGACAACAAATTCAGTGCACTGAATACGGCTGTTTGGTCGGGTGGCTCATTCATCTATGTCCCCAAGGGCGTTCATGTCGAGATGCCTGTACAGGCTTACTTCCGAATCAATGCAAAGAACATGGGCCAGTTTGAGCGAACCCTGATTATTGCAGATGAGGGGTCCTCAATCCACTATGTCGAAGGATGCACCGCTCCAACCTATTCCACCGATTCACTGCATTCTGCTGTGGTTGAACTGATTGCGCTTCCTGGCTCCCACATCCGCTATTCCACAGTACAAAACTGGAGTGCGAATGTCTACAACTTGGTCACCAAGCGAGCGATTGCCCACGAAAAGGCAACCGTAGAATGGGTGGATGGAAACATCGGCTCCAAATTGACGATGAAGTATCCCTCTGTGATTCTCAAGGGTGAAGGTGCCCATGCAGAAGTCATCTCCGTCGCTTATTCTGGCAAGGGCCAGCATCAGGATGCAGGGGCCAAGATCCACCACCTCGCGTCGAACACCACGAGCAAGATTCTGTCAAAATCGATTTCCAAGGATGGAGGGCGTGGTTCATACCGTGGCATGGTCCAGGTTGCAAAGAAAGCTGAGAACTGCAAAGTCAACGTCGTTTGTGACGCCCTGATTCTCGATGAAAATTCCCGAAGTGACACCTATCCTACAATGGAAATTTCGAACCCCACCTGCCGTTCGGAGCACGAAGCGAGTGTATCCAAAGTCAGTGATGATCAGGTGTTCTATCTCATGGCTCGCGGACATTCAGAAGAGGAGGCGCTGGCATTGATTGTCAACGGATTCTTTGAACCATTTACCCGCGAACTCCCTATGGAATATGCAGTTGAACTCAACAAGTTGATGGCCCTCGAAATGGAAGGCAGCATTGGTTAGTTAGGAGTTGCTTACATGTCTTACTTGGACCTTGAAGTTCCAGACCGTGCCGACCATCTTTGGCGTTACACGCCTTGGCATCGAATCCACCCTGGTGGCGAAATTTCAGACGTTCCAGAGGCGCAAGGTGCTGTCATCGATTTGCATTCACTCGATGGTTCGACTGAACCCGCTGGCATATCTCTTGAAGTCGCGACGCCCGAAGATTTGGAACGACTATCTGTGAATGGAAAAGAGGACATCAGTACGCAATTCATCGAAGCGCTCGCCGATGGCAATGCGGTTGTTTTGCGGGTTGAACGAAAAGCCAAACCAAGCCAACCCGTTTTGCTAAACATCGAATGCCAAGGTGAGATTGCCGCCTTGCACTTGCTTCTGGACATCGGCGAGTTGGCTGAATTACAACTCATCACTCGAATCACCGGAGATGCTGAATGGGCTGGAATCTTGCGACAGGGCATCTTTGGAAATGCTTGCAATGTCAATGATATAGTCATCAACCACATTGGAGAGGGGCGCCTTTTGCGAACCGATGGCATCCACTTGGGAAGAGATGCACAGGTCAAGTGTGGAGCGGTGGGCTCTGGAGCCAGCCGATGTAAGGCTGATCTTCGTTACACGATGGACCAGGTCGGTGCATCACTCAAGGTCAATGGCAGCATTCTCTCTTTGGATGGAATGCACAATGATCACCACGTCGAAATCCTACACCTCGCCCCTCAAACCTACAGCCGTTTGGATTGGCACAGCGCCTGTTCTGGAAAATCACGAACCATCGGCACCGGTATGCTACGAATCGAAGCTGGGGCCAAAGGTGCAGATGCTGGTCAATTGTTCCACAATCTCCTCTTGAGCAAAGATGCGGAAGCAGATAGTATTCCAGAACTTGAGGTCAGTGAGAATGATGTCGTTGGATGTGGTCACGGAACGGCCAATGGCCCTGTGGACGATGAACAAATGTTCTATCTCAAAACTCGAGGATTCAGTGAAGGTGAAGCCAGAGATGTGTTGGTAGCAGCATTCCTTAATGCCACATTGACCGACATGGGCAGTGAATCTGTTCACGAACATTTGCTGAATATCCTGACGAGGGATTTGGCGGCCGATTTGTGAATCGAACACAAACGACCCCTTCATATCGGACTGACCGGTCCGTAGGACCGGGGAAGTCACATGTCACTGGACCTTGATGCGATTCGAGCGGACTTCCCAATCCTCTCCAGAAAGGTTGCAGGCGGCAAGGACCTCGTCTATCTGGACAATGCTGCAACCACCCAAAAACCGCAATCCGTCATCGATGCGATGACACACTATTACGAGCAATCGAATGCCAATGTCCACCGCGCAGTCCACACTTTGGCCGCTGAGGCGACCGAACAATATGAGTCGGCTCGCGACACCCTAGCGGATTGGTTTGGAACCACAAGAGACAATCTGATTTTCACCAGTGGCACTACCGAAGCAATCAATCTGGTCGCTTGGGGCTGGGCGCGTTCCAACCTCAATGCAGGAGATGCTGTAGTCATCACAGAAATGGAGCACCACGCCGATATTGTCCCTTGGCAATTGCTGGCTGAAGAGAAGGGCATTGAGATTCGAGTTGTGCCAATCGATACCGAAAGCGATACCCTCGACATGGATGTCTTCTCGGCCTCCCTCCCTGGCTCTCGTCTGGTATGTGTCGTTCACACCTCAAACGTGCTGGGTGTAGCCAATCCTGTTGCCGAAATCATCTCAAAATCGCATGAATGCGGCGCCAAAGTTCTGATCGATGCCGCTCAGGCAGCTCCACATGAAAAAATCGATTTCACATCGATGGATGCGGATTTTGTTGCTATCAGTGGACACAAAATGTGTGGCCCCACAGGCATAGGCTGTTTGTTGGCTACCTCGGAAAGCATCGAAGAGATGGAGCCGTTCATGTCGGGCGGAGATATGATTGAAACCGTCACGATGGAAAAATCAACCTTCGCCTCCGGCCCTCAAAAGTTTGAGGCGGGAACGCCAAAGATCGCTGAAGCGATTGGATTTGCAGCGGCAGCAGAATATCTCTCAAAACTCGATATGATGGCGGTTCACACCCACATTCGTGGATTGGCGATGTATACTGCATCAGAAATTCAATCAATCCCTGGTATCACGGTCTATGGAGACCATTCGGTTACAGAAGGCAGTGGTGTTGTCTCTTTCCTTCACGATTCGATTCATGCCGAAGATTTGGCCAGATTCATGGACGCTGGCGGCTTCGCCATGCGAACTGGACACCACTGTGCTCAGCCTCTCTTGGATGCCTATGGTGTCACCAGTACCAACCGAGTTTCATACTATCTTTACAATACGAAAGCGGAAGCGGCCGCATTCATCGAACATCTTCGATACATTGTCGATAAATTCGCATAGGTGAGAGAATGACTTGGCCAGAAGCCCTGCAAGCGGCAATCGACGAGTTTGCCGATGTCTTTGATCCGATGGAGCGTTACGAAATGCTGTTTGAATGGGCTGCAGAGGTCAATGAATTGCCAGAAGCAGAATGGAATGATGCCAACATGATTCATGGATGCCAATCGCAGGCACACGTCATGTGTCACCTCGAAGATGGGTTGTTCTTCATGCGCGGAGGCGCGGATGCTCAAATTGTTCAGGGACTGATGGCCATCACTTGCTTGGCCGTGAATGGTCGGCCTCCAGAAGAAGTCGCTGAATTGGAACCAACCTTCGTCGATGCGATGGGTCTCAAGGCCTCACTAACACCCAGTCGTTCGAATGGATTCCTCAATATGTTCAAACGGGTCCAAGACGAGGCACGTTCGCTGACGGGGGGCGCATGATGACTGACAAGCAGGCTGTTTTGGATGCTCTACAGATTGTAGATGACCCTGAGTTGGAGATTAGTATCGTTGAATTGGGGTTGGTCTATGATGTCAGATTTGAGGACACCCACGTAGAGGTCGACATGACACTAACCAGCCCCGGTTGTCCGGTTGCGCCGGAAATCATGGCTGCAGCTCACCGTGCAGCATTGACCGCTGAAGGCGTCGAAAGCGTTCACATCAATCTGGTTTGGTCGCCGAGATGGGATCCACGAAAGCACGCTAGTGAAGATGCACTGATGGACATGGGTCTGTTCTAGACTCACTGTTGCATCTCGGTAGCTCTCACGGTATTCGACATCAGCATGGCGATGGTCATTGGGCCGACACCGCCTGGCACGGGTGAAAGTGCACCCGCAACTTCACCCACATCAGGATGAACGTCTCCAGTCAATCGGTAGCCCTTTTCCGAATCGTCTTCAACACGGTTGACACCAACGTCAATCACGGTCGCACCAGGCTTAACCCAGTCTGCCAAAACCATGTTTGAACGGCCAACTGCGGCGATGATTACATCGGCTTCCCGACAAAGAGATGCCATGTCTTGGGTTCGAGAATGGGCGATGGTCACCGTCGCGTCCGCACCCTTCTGTGCGAGGAGGAGAGATTGCGGCATGCCAACAATTCGGCTACGGCCGATGACCACAGCACGCTTGCCATTGAGGTCGACATTCGCCCAGTCCAACATTTGCATGACACCGGCGGGCGTGCATGGTAGGAGCCCGCTTGCATCGCCTTGAACGAGTCGTCCGAGGTTTTGGGCGTGGAATCCGTCCACATCCTTGACGGGGTCGATCAAATCTGTAATCGCAATTTCATCCATGCCGGCTGGAAGAGGTGATTGAACCAGAATTCCATTCACATCGGGGTCCGCATTGAGACCCTCGACGGTTGAGACGACCTCGGAGTAGTCAGCGTTTGCATCGATGTCGATTCGCGTGCTTCGGATTCCAAGCCTCGCGCACGCGCGTTCTTTGGCGCCGACATAAACGTGAGACGCTGGATCATCTCCAACGATTACCACGGCCAAGTGTGGTGGGGAGGACAAGGCTGCAATGCGCTCGGTCAACGAGGCTTCCACAGCAGCGCCGCAAGCATTGCCGTCAATCCGCGTCGCACCCATGGTCCACTGGGGGGCGCATCCACCACTTGAGCCTTCGTTGACTTCAAGAAGGGAAGATGGTTCGCCGGGACAGCGCCAACATAGCTTAGCTGGTAGAGCGGCTGATTTGTAATCAGCAGGCCGGGAGTTCAAATCTCTCTGTTGGCTCCAATCAACATT
>Ga0066836_10000537_pt1 | contig 18384 bp, 21 predicted proteins | sample ETNtaG_18_FD_71568 | JGI IMG/M metagenome (GOLD analysis project Ga0066836, IMG submission 71568) | Marine microbial and viral communities from oxygen minimum zone, Eastern Pacific Ocean - ETNP201302SV91 | ecosystem: Environmental > Aquatic > Marine > Oceanic | place: Pacific Ocean: Eastern... | reverse complement strand
AACTTTCTTTTCATCTAAAGAAATTCTAGCTAATTTTGATATGTGTTTTACTGTATCTTTATCTATTGACATTTGTGATTATTGGCAAATAAGTAATGAAAATAGCATTTAAGATGAAAAGATACAATATACTCAGTATTGATGAATTTAAAACAATTATAGGAAACAATTCTAGATTGTTAGGAATTGATCCTGGAAATAGGAATGTAGGATTCGCTATATGTGACGAAAACAAAAAAGTTGCTACACCTCTTAAAATTATAGAAAAAACAAAACTTGAAACATTAATTAAGGAAATAATTCAAATAATTAAAGAAAGCAATATAAAGGGAATCGTCATAGGAAACCCAATAAATATGGACGGGACATTGGGAAAATCTTCTCAGTCTGCTACCGATTTCGCAAAAAAATTATCAATAAATGTTACTGTTCCTATCACTATGTGGGACGAACGCCTTTCTAGTGAAGCTAGCTTCAAAATTACTAAAGAATTAGGGACAAATGTAACAAATAGAATAGATAAATTAGATAAAAATGCTGCTGCCTTTATTCTTCAAGGTGCTATTGATTACTTGTCAAATTAATTAAAATACTTGCACACATGCCATTAAAGGGTTATAGAGTTGATTTTAATGGCTATAATTAAAAAACTTAAAGCTGTTAAAATTAAACAAAATCACCTTCTAGGTATTCAAGATATTTCTTTTTCTGAAGTTTCCGAAATTCTCAAACAGGCCAAAACGTTTATTACATTAAATAAAAGTTCATCAAAAAAATTAGATATTTTAAGGGGAAAAACTCAAATCAATCTTTTCTTTGAGCCTTCTACAAGAACACAAAGTTCTTTTGAACTAGCTGGAAAAAGACTTGGTGCTGATGTTATGTCAATGAATATTGTTAACTCTGCAATAAAAAAAGGTGAAACCCTTATAGACACAGCTATGACTTTAAATGCTATGCATCCTGATATTATTGTAATAAGACATCAAGATTCAGGAGCTCCAAATTTATTATCTCAAAAAGTTAATTGCTCGGTAATAAATGCAGGAGATGGAAGGCGTGAACATCCAACTCAAGCATTGCTGGATGCTTTAACCATAATAAATAGAAAAGATAAAGTTGAGGGATTAAAAATAGCTATCTGCGGGGATATTCTTCATTCTCGTGTTGCAAGATCAAATATTTACTTAATGAACATGCTCGGTGCAGAAGTTAACATCGTTGCACCAAAAACTTTACTACCACATTCTATAGAACGACTTGGGGTAAAAGCTTTTACAGATATGAAAAAGGGTTTAGATAACTGCGATATTGTTATGATGCTAAGGTTACAGAATGAAAGAATGCATGGATCTTTTTTGCCATCTGCTAGAGAATATTATGAATTTTTTGGTTTAACTCCTGATAAATTAAAATTAGCAAAAAAAAATGCTTTAATAATGCATCCCGGTCCTATGAATAGAGGTGTAGAAATAGATACAAATTTGGCTGATGATATAAACAGAAGTGTAATTAGAGAGCAAGTTGAGCTTGGTGTTGCTGTCCGGATGGCTTGTTTAAAAATTTTCTGTAAAAAAAATTAATGAAAGAAAAATATTTAACAAACGCAAGAATAATTGATCCAAAAAATGATTTAGATGAAATTGGGGGTTTGATTATTGATTCTAAAGGATCAATTAAAGCGGCTGGGAAGAAAGTTGCAAATGGTAACTTGCCTTCTTCTGCTGATAAAATTGATCTCAATAAACAAGTTCTAATGCCAGGAATAGTTGATATGAGAGTTTTTGTTGGTGAGCCTGGATATGAATATAAAGAAAATTTCAGAACACTTAGCAATGCTGCTTTGTCAGGCGGTGTAACTTCTGTTGTTTCAATGCCAAATACTTCACCAACTATTGATAATGTTTCAATGGTAGACTTCTTAAAAAGAAGAGGAAGAGATAAATCTAAAATTAATATATTTCCAGCTGCTACTTTAACAAAAAATGCTGAAGGTAAACAGATGACCGAATTTGGACTTCTTAAAAGAAAAGGCATTATTGCTTTTACAGATGGAGTAAAAACAGTTCAAGATCCTCAAGTAATGGCAAGGATAATGAATTTTGCTAGCCAGTCAGGATCTTTGATCATGCAACATGCTGAAGATAATATATTATCAAAAGATGGATTGATTAACGAAGGAGAAATATCAACTCGACTTGGTTTAAAAGGAATTCCATTTTTAGCTGAAAAAATTATTGTTGAAAGAGATCTCTCTTTTCTGGAAGAATATTTCTGTAAATATCATATTTCGCAAATATCCTCAAAAAAAACTGTTTCTGTTATTAAAAAAGCAAAAAAAGAAGGTAAAATTTTTACTACAGGTGTTTCTATTAATAATTTATCTTTAAATGAAAATGATATTGGTGATTTTAAAACATTCTTAAAACTCTCTCCTCCATTAAGAACTGAGGATGACAGGCTTGCACTTGTTGAATCGGTTAACGATGGAACAATAGATGTGATAGTGTCGGACCACAAACCTCAGGATGAAGAATCTAAGAGATTAACTTTTGCTCAAGCAGCTACTGGAGCGACTGGTGTAGAAACTTTATTGCCTTTAGCTTTGGAGCTTTATCACAATAAATCTATTAAACTTAAGCAACTTATTGCTTCAATTACCTCCAACCCAGCTAAAATACTTGGCATAAATAAAGGAAGCTTTGATAAAGGAAATGATGCCGATTTATGTGTTGTCGACATCAATAAACCTTGGGTAGTAGATAAAGACAAACTTAAATCTAAATCTAAAAATACACCAATTGAAAATAGAAAACTTCAAGGACAGATTTTGAAAACTTTTGTAAAAGGTGAATTGGCTTTTGAAAGAGTCTAATTAATATAATGGATCCTTTTATAGTTATATTTTTTTCTTATTTTAGTGGATCTATACCTTTCGGACTAATCTTAACTAAATTATTTTCTGGTCAAGATGTAAGAAAAATAGGCTCCGGAAACATAGGGGCTACAAATGTTCTTAGAACTGGGAATAAAATTTTAGCTTTTGCTACTTTGTTGCTCGACGTTTTAAAAGGTTTTGTCCCTGTATTAATTGCTCAAAAATATTTTCCTGAACTGGTTAATTTATCTTGTTTGCTAGCTTTTTTAGGACACATTTTTCCACTTTGGTTGAAATTTAAAGGAGGGAAAGGGGTAGCCACGTATCTCGGTATATTATTTGCTTTATCTTTACAATTAGGATTTTTATTTATCTTTACATGGTTGGTAGTATCTTTGATATTTAAATACTCATCATTATCATCGATGTTTTCTTCTTTAACAGTCCTTGTAATCTCTTTGATTAAAGATAACGTTTTAAAATCAATTATATCTATTAATTATACTGAAGATGATTATAAAATAATTTTATTTATTATTTTTATTTTAATAATGTTCACTCACAAAAAAAACATTTCTAACCTAATAAATAAGACTGAACATAAAATTAAAATCTAGATTACAAGCCACTTTTTTATCTTTTTACATCCATCGTTTGACAAAACAAAGTATATTTGACAGTAAAGTTTCTTGGGAGAAACAAATGTATCTAGTAATTGTTGAAAGTCCAGCAAAAGCAAAAACTATAAATAAATATTTAGGGAAAGATTACAAAGTGTTAGCAAGCTATGGGCATATCCGTGACCTTCCTTCAAAAAACGGTTCTGTTGATCCTGAAAATAATTTTCAAATGTTGTGGGAAATTGATTCTTTTTCAAAAAAATATCTTAAAGAAATAACTGAAGCCGCAAAAGATTCTTCTAAAATTATCCTAGCTACTGACCCTGATAGAGAAGGTGAAGCTATAGCCTGGCACGTTAAAGAATTTTTAAATGAAAAAAAACTTTTGAAAGATAAACATGTGGAAAGAGTTGTCTTTAATGAAATAACAAAAAAAGCAGTCACCCATGGAATAGATAATCCTAGACAAATTGAACCACTTTTGGTTGATGCTTACATGGCTAGAAGAGCGTTAGACTATTTGGTTGGATTCAATATTTCTCCAATTTTATGGACAAAACTGCCTGGTTCCAAATCTGCTGGACGCGTACAGTCTGTTGCTTTGAAATTAATTACTGAAAGAGAGCATGAAATCGAATTGTTTAACCCTATGGAGTTTTGGTCATTAAAAGTATCTTTTAAAGACAATAATAATAATCTGATTATATCAAATATTTCACAATTAGAAGGTAAAAAAATTGAAAAGTTTTCTTTCAAAAATAAAAAAGATATTAATGAGGCTGTTGAAAGAATTAAAAAAATTAAATTTAATATTTCTGATATATCTTCTAAGATTGTAAGCAGAAATCCTTCAGGTCCATTTACCACTTCTACACTTCAACAAGTTTCTTCAGGAAGGTTGGGGTTTGGAGCATCAAGAACGATGCAAATTGCACAAAAACTATATCAAGGTATTGAAATTGAAGGAGAAACTATTGGTTTGATCACATATATGAGAACTGACGGAACAAACATATCTGCCGAAGCTATATCAGATTTTAGAAATTTTATTGAAAATGAATATGGAAACGAATATCTTCCTAAAGATCCATTGAATTATTCTGGTAAAAAAGCAAAAAATGCTCAAGAGGCTCACGAAGCAATAAGACCTACTGATATTTCAAGATCACCAGATAAAGTAAAAAAATATTTAAGTCCGGACCAACATAAAGTTTACGATTTGGTTTGGAGCAGAGCCTTATCATCACAAATGCAATCAGCACAATTTGATAGAAATACAATTACAATTACGTCAGAAAATAATGAATCTATTTTTAAAACTACAGGATCAGTAATTAAATTTGATGGTTATTTAAAAATATACAAAGATCCCAAAAAAGAAGATAGCGAAAGCTTGCTTCCTAAAATGTCGAAAGGAGAAGTTAATATTGAAAGTCTCTTAGATGAACAGCATTTCACACAACCACCACCACGATATTCGGAAGCGAGCCTAGTAAAAAAACTTGAAGAATTAGGTATTGGAAGACCTTCTACATACGCAAGCATTATTTCTGTTATTTCCACCAGAGGTTATGTTGAAACTATAAATAAAAGATTTCATCCAACAGATAGGGGTAAATTAATAACAGCTTTTTTAGAAAAACTATTTTCTAAATATGTGGATTACAATTTTACAGCTGGATTAGAAAATCAATTAGACGACATTACCTCAGGTAAGGAGGGTTGGATTAAAGTTCTGGAAATGTTTTGGAAGGACTTTAATCAAAATGTGGCTGAAGTTAAGGAAAAAAGAACAAGAGAAGTCTTAGATTTATTAAATGAAAGTCTAGGTAGTCTAGTTTTTGAAAGGGATTCTGATGGCAATATAGATAGAAAATGTAAACTTTGTTCAAATGGATTGTTAAGTTTAAAAAATAGTTTTCGAGGTGGGGCATTTATAGGTTGCTCTAACTATCCTGATTGTAAGTTTACTAGACCTTTATCCAAAGCAAAAGCTGCCCAACAATCACAACTGGCTGAACCTAAATTAATAGGAAAACATGAAAATGGTAATGACATGCACTTAAAAGTAGGAAGATTTGGTCCATATATTCAATATGAAATAATACCAGAAATTATTGATGAAAAAGTCAAAAAAAAGAAAAAAGGGAAAAAAAAGAAGGATAAAGAAAATAATAATTTTAAAAATATTTCCATACCAAAAGGTATATCTATTGAATCAATAGATTTAGATAAAGCTAAGTTTTTATGTTCATTGCCTAAAAATCTCGGAATAAATCCAGATAATCAAAAAGAAATATTTTTGAATTCAGGTAGATTTGGCCCTTATTTAAAATGCGAAAATAAATCAGCAAGGATTGATAATGTTGAAGAAATTTTTTCAATTGGTTTGAATAGGGCTATTACATTAATAGCTGAGGCTAAACCTGGGAGAATGTTATCATCTATGATAAAAGATCTCGGAGAGCATCCTGAAGATAAAAAACCAGTAAGAATTATGAAAGGTCAATATGGACCATATATTAAGTATAAATCTTTAAATGCAACAATTCCTGAAGAAAAAGATCCTGTTGAACTTACTATGGATGACGCTCTTATATTAATTGAAAAAAGAAAAGAATATGATAAAAATAAAAAAAATAAAAGAAAAAGAAATAAATGAAAAAAATAATACAGGTACTCCTTTTTATGACATTATATTTATCAATCAATCAGCTTGCATTTGGTGAATCAAAAATTGCAAATAAAGTGTTTGGTTCTAAAGATTGTTCTCAATATACAACTAAAACTTTATCTGGGTTAAGCGATTATGTTAAATGTAAAAAAGGATTAGATCCAACAAAAGAAAAAAGTTTTTTCAAATCATTAAAATGGAATAATAAAAAAAATACATATGAACCTAACAAGCCTTGTGATGAATATTCAACCAAAACTATAACTGGTTTATCTGCTAAATTAAAATGCAAAAAAGCTGAAAATAATTAATGTCATCTTCTGAAAGATTAAAAAAATTAAATATTAATTTGCCGGCAGCTCCTGATCCGGTAGGAGCTTATGTCGCTTTTAAAAAAACTGGTAAATTAATATTTATATCTGGTCAATTGCCAATTGATGAAAAAGGAAAGCCTATAAAGGGTAAAATTGGAAAAGAATTATCACTTGAAGATGGGCAAAAAGCTGCAAAATTTTGTGCAATAAATATATTAGCGCAAGCTAAAAAAGCTGTAGATGGTGACTTGGATAAAATTAAAAAATGTATAAAAATTACCGGATTTGTAAATTCTACGGATGATTTTATAGATCAACCTAAAGTAATTAACCCTGCTTCAGAACTTTTATCATCTGTATTTGGTGATGGTGGTAAACACGCAAGAGCCGCTGTTAGCACTAACTCCCTACCCTTGGGTGTAGCTGTTGAAATAGATGCAATATTTGAAATATTTTAATACTACCTTCCTATAGAATAATAGGAAATTCCAAGCTTTTTCATTTTTTCTGAAGAATATAAATTTCTCATATCATAAATTTTAAATTTTTTACCTCTTGATAATCTTTTGAAATCAATTGATTTAAATTCGTCCCATTCAGTATGAATTACGATTAAATCAACATTTTTACAGGCTTCATTAATATTTTTACAAAAAGTTACATTTTTTAATTTTGAAAAATTATTTTTTTCACCTGATGGGTCATAATATTTAATATTTGCACCCTTTTTTTGCAAATAAGGTATCATGAGCAAACTAGAAGATTGTCTCATATCATCTGTATTAGGCTTAAATGTTACACCAAGTATTGCTATTTTTTTGCCTTTCACCTTGTTAGATAAAATAACTTTAATTCTTTCAGTTAATATTCTCTTTCGTTTTTCGTTAGATTTAATAACTGACTTAATTATAGATAAATTTGTTCTATATAAATCGCCAGTTACAGTTATAGCCTTAGTATCTTTGGGGAAGCACGATCCCCCATATGCGGGACCGACTCTTAAAAAACGACCACCAATTCTTTTATCCAAACCCATTCCTATAGAAACATCTTCAACATTTACTCCAGTTTTTTCACATAAATTACCTATCTCATTAATATAAGAAATTTTTGTAGCTAAAAATGCATTAGAAGCATATTTGATCATTTCAGCACCTTTTCTATTAGTAGAAAAGAAAATAGCACCTTTTTTTATCAATGGTTCATATAAAGTTTCTAACTTTTTAGTAACTTTCTTATTGTTGGACCCGATTACTACTCTATCTGGAAATCTAAAATCTCTTATCGCTTCCCCTTCACGTAAAAACTCTGGATTAGATAATACTTCAAATAATTTCTTTTTTTTTCTTCCTAAAATAATTTTTTCAATTTTGTCGCCCGTTCCTACTGGAACTGTTGACTTTGTCACAATAATTTTAAATTTATTAATGCTCTTACTTATTTCAGTTGCTGCTTTAAAAACATATTGAAGATCAGCTGATTTATTTTTTTTAGAAAGTGGTGTTCCTACACAAATAAATATAATATCTGAATTTTTAACAGCTATATTTAAATCGGATGTAAATTTTAATCTATTAAATAAAAAATTTTTTTTAACAAGCTCATTTAAGCCTGGCTCATAAATTGGAACAATATTATTATTAAGCATATCAATCTTTTCTTTATCTTTATCAACGCACCAAACGGTATTGCCTAGATCAGCAAAACACGCGCCGCTTACAAGACCAACATACCCAGTACCTATCATTGCTATTTTCATAAATTACAATTTAGAAATTTTTATTGAAGAATTGATATAACCTTTCATAGATCCACAATCTAGATATTTCCCGGCAAAAATATGGCCAATAAATTTATTTTTTCTGAATATTAAAGTTCTTATAGAATCAGTGATATGAATTTCGCCATTTTTTCCAGGCTTTTGATTTTTTAAAATTTTAAATATATTTTTTGATAAAATATAACGCCCAATTACAGCATAATTTGATGGCGCAGATTTAGCGATAGGTTTTTCAATAACATCATTAATGTAAAAATTTCTATTATTAATTTTTTTTAAATCAAATATTCCCCATCTTGATACATCATTACTATTAACTTTTTTGGATGCAATTATAGATGATTTGTATTTGTGATGTAATTTTATTAAAGTCTTAGAACAATTTTCTTTTATTATTAAATCATCAGGCATGAGAATTAAAAAAAAATTTGACTTGATTAATTTTTTACATCTAAGGATAGCATCACCAGTTCCTTTTGGTGAATTTTGATAAACAAATTTTATCATTTTTTTATATTTTTTTATTTTTTTATATTCTAATATTAGCCTTCTATCATTTTTTTTTTTTTTAATTAATTTTTTATAAAAAGAATCGTTATAAAAATATTTTTTAATATTTTCTTTTTTTTTAGAAATAATAAATATTATTTCAGTTATCCCGGATGAAATACATTCGTCAAGAATATATTCTAATCCTGGTTTGCCATTTATGGGTAAAAGTTCCTTGGGGATAACGCTAGTTAGTGGCAAAAGTCTAGTTCCTAATCCGGCTAAAGGTATAATGGCCTGTTTAATCATTGCTATCTTTTACATATAATATTTCAAATTTACAAATGAAAATAATTTCGCATAAAAATAAACTTGTTAAATTTATACAAAATGAAAAAAATTTAGGTTTTGTACCTACTATGGGAGGTATTCACCTAGGTCATATATCTTTAATTAAAAGATCGATTAGTCAGTGCAATAAAACTGTAGTTTCAATATTTATTAATAAGCCTCAGTTTAATAGAAATCATGATTTTAAAAAATATCCCAGAGCACTAAATAAAGATATAAAGAAATTAAAAAAGTTAAAGATAGATTTGCTTTATTTGCCTAAAAATAAAGAGATATACCCCAATGGGCAAAATAAGAATATTAAAATCAGCTCATTAAAAAATAAACTATGTGGAAAAAATAGACCAGGACACTTTCAGGCTGTTGCTGATGTGATTGATAGATTTTTGAAAATTATTAAACCAAAGAAAATCTATTTTGGAGAAAAAGATTTTCAGCAATTAAAGATAATAGAAAATTTTATAAAAAAAAATCACTCAGAAACTAAACTAATTCCATGTAAAACAATTAGAGAAAATAATGGTATAGCTTTGTCATCAAGAAACTGTTTACTTTCTTCTGATGAAAAAAAAATAGCAGCAAAAATTTTTAATATTTTGTTTAAAAATAAAACAAAATTACTTAAAAAAAAACTTTCACTGACTGATTTAAGGAAAAAAATTTATGATCTGGGAGTTAATAAAATTGAATATATAGAATTACTAGATATTAATAAACTAATAAAACCTTATAAAAAAATAAAAAAATATAAAATTTTTATAGCATATTATCTTGGCTCTACCAGATTAATAGATAATATTTAGTAAAATAAATATGCTCCTAAACCTAAAAAAGATAAAAATCCAATAACATCAGTTATAGTTGTAACAAATACGCTTGATGCTATTGCTGGATCGATATTGAATTTTTTTAAAGAAACTGGCACTAGTATTCCAAACAGCCCTGCAACAATCATATTTAACACCATAGAAGCGGCTATAAGAATTGATAAATTCAATTCATTAAACCAAAGTTGGACTATTATTGCAGTAATTATTGCAAAAATAATTCCGTTTAATATCCCTATAATAAATTCTTTTGTCACTATTTTACCAAAATTTCCTGAAGATAATTCTTTAGTAGCTAGAGCTCTAATTGTAACTGCCAAAGTTTGCATTCCAGCGTTACCTCCCATAGAAGCTACTATTGGCATTAAGAATGCTAAAGCAACCATCTGCTCAATGGTAGCACCAAATTTACTTATGACCCAAGTTGCTAATAAGGCTGTAAATAAATTTAATAATAACCAATTAAATCTTCTTTTTGTTTTCTGAAAAACGGTATCAGTGATTTCTTCATCACCAACTCCAGCTAATCTTAATACGTCTTCTTCCGCTTCTTCTTTTAAAACCGTAAAAACATCATCTCCAGTTATCATTCCAACCAATTTATTATCTTTATCTACTACCCCAGCAGACACTAAATTATAATTTTCAAATATATGGCCAACTTCTTCTTTGTCCATGTTGACGGGTATTAAAACTTGCATTTCATTCATTATGGAATTCATTTTAGATTCTCGTGATGTTCTCAAAACCTTAGAGGAAGGAACGGTTCCTATTGGTTTAAAATTATTATCTACAATAAAAATTTCTAAAAATTCTTCTGGCAAATCTTTTTTTTCTCTTAAATAATCTATTGTTTGACCAACTGACCAATTGCTTGGTATCGCAGCAAACTCTCTTTGCATTATTCTAGCAGCTGAATCTTGAGGTGAGCTAAGTCCTTCTTGGAGCAAAAATCTATCTTTTGGTGGAAGTTTATCTAGAACAACATTTTTCTTTTTTTCATCTAAGTTTTCTAAAATTTTTAATGCGTTGTCAGATTCTAATCGTCTAAGAATATTTGCTATAGATTCTGATGACAAAAGTATAAATATTTCAGTTTGTATAGATTCGTTTAGTTCAATAAAAATTTCTGGATCTAAGCTTGATCCTTCTAATTCAATAAGCTTAGTCCTATTTTCAGGAAATAAATGTTCAATTATATCTGCTGAATCTGCAGGATGGAGCTCCTTTAAAGTTCTGTTTAAAAATTCAGTATCATTTTCTTTAATTTTTTTAGTAAAAACATTAATGAATTCTTTATTAAACTCAAAATTTACTTTTTTATCTGATATGTTCTTTGTTAAACTCATAAAAGTGCTTTCTTTTTGAATTTTGAAACTGTTTAGTTGATTTTTTTTGAAATCACAAATGTAAAATGATTATTGAAGTAAAAAATAGCTTAAAAACGATTGATTATGCAGAATCAATGAAAATTCTTGAAAAAAGAGTTAATGACGTTTTATTAGGTATAAAACCTGAATTAATATGGGTGCTAGAACACAACCACATATACACTGCTGGCACTAGCGCTAAAGATTCTGATCTATTAGATAAAAGTATTAAAGTAATTAAAACAAATAGAGGTGGAAAACATACTTATCATGGACCAGGGCAAAAAGTCGTTTATTTTGTTATGGATTTAAATAAGAGAGGAAAAGATATTAGAAAATTTATAACTAAAATTGAAAATTGTATTATTGACGTACTTTCTGAATACAATATCCGATCCTATGCTGATAAAGAAAATATAGGAATTTGGGTAAATGATAATGACAAAATAGTGAAAGTTGCAGCTATAGGTATTAAAGTAAAAAAATGGATTGCATATCATGGTTTTGCTTTAAATGTATGCAATGATTTATCAAGATTTAAAAAGATTATACCCTGTGGAATAATGGATAAAAATGTCACTAATTTAAATAAATTAGGAATTAGTAATTATAAAAATATTGAAAAAATCATTGTTAAAAGTTTTTTAAATACTTTTCCTTAAGTGTTTTTTTAAATTCTAGTGTGGGTTCCGCTAAAAATTTAAATTTTTTATCATTAATAGAAAAATTGATTTTATAAGCATGCAACATTAATTTATTTTTGTGATTATTGAAAGACTCGGATATTCTATATTTGTTGTCGCCAAGTATTGGCAAGCCTTGGATTAATAATTGCTTTCTGAGTTGGTGTTTTCTTCCTGTTTCTGGATTTAATTGCAATAATGAATAATTACTATTTGAATCAATTACAATATAGTTTGTAATAGCTATATTTTTAATTTTTTTTTCTCCCTCGTAATTATATAAGACATTTTTTAATGTACCTTTTGATTTGCTCATTTCTCCCTTAACTATGCATAAATAAGTCTTATTAATTTTTCTTAACCTAAACATAGAAGTAAATAATTGAGCATATTTTCTGTTTTTAGCAACAATTAGAAGTCCAGTAGTTTCTTTGTCAATTCTATGAACAGTGAAAGGATTCATCCCATTAAACTCTTTGGTATATCTTAGAATATCCATAATATTTTTTTTTGATTTTGTTCCAGGTTGAACAGCAATACCTGCGGGTTTATTGATAACAGCAAAATTTTCATTATTTTCAATAAAAATACTTGTTGATTGTTTTAAATCTTTTTTAGTTGCCGTATATCTGCTGCTTTTTTTCTTGTGCTTATCAGGAATAAAATTTTTATTATATATTATGACTCTATCTTTCTCTTGAAGTTTATATGAACTTTTTTCTTTAGTATCATTAACTTTAATATTTCCTTTTCTTATATTTTTTTCTATCAAAGATTGTGGCACATTAGAAATATTTCTTCTAAACCACCTGTCCAATCTTGTATTGGAAGAATTGTTATCTATTAGGTAAATTTCTTTCATGCTAAAAATAATATTTCGTCACTGATAAAAGTGACAATTTTTGAATTTCATAAATTATTATTTTTTTGATTTTACTTTTTTATCTGTGGTTGGTTGTTGTTTAGTTGACTCAGGTTTACTCGATTGTTCTGTTTTTTTCTTTATATCTATTTTTTTGGCTTGAGTGTCTCTGTCAATTAACTCTATTACTGCCATTTGTGCGTTATCACCATATCTATAACCTGCTCTAATTACTCTAGAATAACCTCCATTTCTTTTGACGTATCTTTGTGAAAGTATTTTTATTAATTTATCTACCGAAAATTTAGATTGTAATTGACTGAATAAATTTTTTTTAGAAGATAAATTATTTTTTTTTCCTAGCGTAATCACTTTGTCAATTTTTGCTTTTAATTCCTTTGCTTTTGGGAGAGTTGTTGTAATTTGTTCATACTTTATTAAAGAATTAAGCATATTTTTGAATAAAGCCTTTCTATGCTCAGAAGTTCTATTTAATTTTCTATAAGCTAATTTGTGTCTCATCAGTTCTTATGTATTCTCTTCTAATTTTTTTGACAATTCAGCAATGTTTTCAGGTGGCCAATTAGGAATTTCCATACCAAGATACAGAGACATCGCGTTTAATACTTCTTTTATTTCATTAAGTGATTTTCTCCCAAAGTTTGGGGTTCTTAACATTTCTGGTTCAGTTTTTTGAACAAGATCACCAATATAAATTATATTATCATTTTTTAAACAATTCATCGATCTTACAGAAAGTTCTAATTCATCAACTTTTCTAAGTAAGTTTTTGTTAAATTCTAACTCTACTGTCTTTGGTTTCTTTTCCACTTCGACAGGTTCATCAAAATTTACAAATAATGATAGTTGATCTTGGAAAATTCTTGCTGCATATGCCACAGCATCTTCTGCTGCTAAAGATCCGTCTGTTTCAATATTCATTACTAATTTGTCATAGTCTAGTGATTTGCCTTCTCTGGCATTTTCAATAGTATAAGAAACTTTTTTTACAGGTGAAAATAGTGAATCTATAGCTATCAGTCCCAATGGGGCATCTTCTTTTTTATTTTTATCTGCTGGTCTATAACCTTTTCCTCTGTTTGCAATTAACTCCATGTAGAATTTTGTATTTTCATCTAAATGACACAAAACTAAATCAGGATTTAAAATTTTAACATCTGGATTTGCTTGAATATCTTTAGCTTTTATTTCCCCGGGTCCTTTAACATCTAGTATTAATTTTTTAGGTTCTTCGGACATTACTTGGATAGAAAGTGTTTTAACATTCAAAACAATATCTGTTACATCTTCTCTAACTCCTTTGATTGATGAAAACTCGTGCAATACGCCATCGATTTGTATAGCTGTAATTGCAGATCCTTGTATAGATGATAATAAAATTCTTCTGAGTGAGTTTCCTATTGTTAATGCGTAACCTTTTTCAAGTGGCTCCGCTGTAACAGTAGTAAAAGATTTATCTTCATTGCTTTTTATATTTAGCTTACTAGGTTTGATTAAATCTTTCCAATTGTGATTTATTAACTGATTTTCCATTTATTATACCCTTCTTTTTTTTGGAGGTCTTGATCCATTATGAGCCATAGGTGTTACATCTTTTATTGAGAGGATTTTGAATCCTCTAGACTGCAAAGCTCTTAGCGCTGTTTCTCTTCCTGAGCCAGGTCCTTTTAGTTTAACTGTTAAAGTTTTTAATCCATGTTCTTGTGCTTTGGTCGCAGCAGCATCTGCTGCTATTTGAGCAGCATAAGGTGTAGATTTTCTAGATCCTTTAAAACCTTTAGATCCAGAAGAAGACCAAGCTATAACATTGCCACTATCATCAGTTATGGAAACTATGGTGTTATTAAATGTTGCTTGAACAAAAGCTATACCGGAAGTTATATTTTTTTTTATTTTTTTAACTTTTTTAATTTTTGGTGTCTTTTCTATTTTTTCTTTTTTAGATTCATCTTTATCATCTTTAGGTATATTTTTATTCATATAATTATTTTTTCATTGGTGTTAATTTTTTACCAGCAATGGCTATTGCTTTTCCTTTTCGGGTTCTAGCATTACAGTGCGTTCTTTGTCCTCTAACTGGTAATTTTTTTTTGTGTCTAGACCCTCTGTAAGTAGCTAAATCTATAAGTCTCTTAATATTTAAAGATATTTCTCTTCTTAGATCCCCTTCTACCTTATAATTTTGGTCAATAAATTCTCTAATTTTTAAAACTTCATCGTCAGTTAAACTATTTACTCTTTTATTCTTAGAAATATTTAGATTCGAGCAAATATCATTAGAAAATTTTTTTCCAATACCGTGTATATAGGTTAATGCAACGTGGACAACTTTGTTTTGTGGGATATTTACTCCAGCTATACGTGCCATAATCTATTGAGATCTAGTATGTAAAATGGCTATTTATATAAATAAGATTTCTAAAGTCAAGTCTCTAAAGAAGCAATTATAGCGCTAATTTCCTTATATATTTGTTCAATTTCAGCCTCACCATTAATTTCATGAAGTATATTAAGTTTTTTGTAATATTTGATTATGGGTAAAGTTATATCCAAATACGTTTGAAATCTGTTTAAAATTATTTTCTCATTATCATCAGACCTCTTTTCTAAAAATTGATTTCCACAAAAATGGTTTTCTTTGGTTGATGGTTTGAAATATTGATTAAAAATCAGTCCACATTTTATACATGTTTGTCTACCCAATATTCTTTTAACGACAACATTTTTATCTACTTTTAAACTTAAAACGCATGATATTTTTTGATTATATTTTTTTAACAAAATATCTAAATTTGTCGCTTGATTTAAATTTCTAGGGTAGCCATCAAAAACTAATTTATTATAAAATTTTTTATTTGATAAAATTTGAACTATCAAATTTACAATAAGTTCATCAGATACTAATGATCCTTTATCTATTTTGGCCTTGATTTCATCGCCAAATGGGGTTTTTTTATTAATTTCTTCTCTTAATAAATCTCCTGTGGAAACTTTATGTAAATTAAAATTTTTAACTATATTATCTGCCTGAGTTCCTTTGCCTGCGCCAGGCGGTCCAAACAATATTATGTTCACTTTGTTATCTTCCGAATTTTGTTTTTTTAATTAACGACTCATATTGTTGACTCATTAATCTAGTTTGCACTTGAGAAACTGTATCCATCGCCACTACAACAACGATCAATACTGAAGTGCCTCCTAAATAAAATGGTATTGGAAATTTTGATATCATAAATTCAGGCATAAGGCATACCAGCGTTAGATATAAAGCGCCAATAGTAGTTAATTTTGTCAAAATTTCTTCTATATGATAAGCTGTTCTTTCGCCGGGCCTAATGCCAGGTATATAACCTCCATGTTTTCTTAAATTTTCAGAAGTTTCTTTTGGATTGAAAACTATTGAAGTATAAAAAAATGAAAAAAATATTATTCCTGAAGCATAAAGTAGCATGTATAATGGTTTTCCTTGAGCAAAAAGTGATGAAAAATCTATAAAGGTTTCTGTTTCGGAAAAACCAAAATTTGAAAATGTTATTGGAAGTAATAATAAAGCTGAAGCAAAAATCGCTGGTATAACTCCTGCGGTATTTATTTTAAGTGGTAAATGTGAAGATTCTCCCCCATAGATTTTTGTTCCCATTTGTCTTTTGGGATAATTTATTAAAATTTTTCTTACAGCTCTTTCAACAAAAACAATAAATGCAACGGTTAGAAGTATAAGAGTAAATATAAAAATAATAGTAGTAGCTGATAATGCTCCAGTTCTTCCTAATTCAAATGTTGTAGCTAAAGCTCTAGGGATTTCAGCCACGATACCAGAAAAAATTATTAACGATATTCCGTTTCCTATGCCTCTTTGTGTGATTTGTTCACCTAACCACATCAAAAAAACTGTTCCAGCTACTAGAGTTATAACCGTAGTTAATTTAAAATAAATAGCTGAATCTATTACAACTGTTCCTGAGTTTTCTAGGCCGACAGCAACGCCGTAACCTTGTATAGTTGCAAGAAGAACTGTTCCATATCTTGTATATTGAGTAATTTTTTTTCTTCCTAACTCACCTTGATTTTTTAAATTTTTAAAAGTTTCAGAAACTCCAGTAAGTAACTGGATTATAATCGCTGAAGAAATATATGGCATTATACCTAAAGCAAATATAGCCATTCTTTTAACCGCTCCACCAGAAAAAATATTAAACATTCCTAAAAGACCCCTTTGATTTGAATCCATTAATGTTTTTAATGATTCTGGATCTATTCCTGGCAACGGTACATAAGTACCCAATCTATAAATTGACAAAATTAAAATAGTAAACAAAATTCTATTTCTTAAATCATGACTTTTAGAAAAAAAACCGGAATCTTTATTTTCAATATTCATTATAAATACAAATTTTTATTTTTTTAATATAATTTTGCCACCTAATTTTTCTATTTTTTCTTTAGCAGACTTTGATACTGCATTGACTTCGAAATTAAGTTTTTCTTTCAATTCACCAGGTCCGAGTAATTTTAATTTTTTATATTTTTTATTCAGTATCCTTAATTTTTGTAAAGATATTAAATTTATTGTACTATTTGAAATTGTAGAATTTTTTTTTACAATATCTTGAATTTTTGACAAACTAATTATTGCAGTCTTTTCTTTCGGTCCAATTGGTTTAAATCCTCTTTTAGGAAGCCTTCTATACAAGGGCATTTGTCCCCCTTCAAAGCTTTTAATAGCTACTCCTGATCTAGATTTTTGCCCTTTGTGACCTCTGCCAGAAGTTTTGCCTTTGGATGAACCTATTCCTCGTCCTAGTCTTTTTTTTGATTTTGAATTTTTTGATATTAATTGATTTAATTGCATAAATTTTTTAATGTTTGTTTTTAGTTATCTCTGAAATATTTTTACCTCTAATATTTGCAATAGTCTTTGGAGATTGTTGACTTTTCAAAGCTTTGATACATGCCCTCAGAACATTTATTGGATTTGACGATCCCATAGATTTTCCAACAATATCTTTAATACCTAGAACTTCACAGGCTGCCCTAATAGGTCCACCAGCAATTATTCCTGTACCTGATGGTGCTGACCTTAATAAAACTTTACCTGCCCCATCTTTAGACAGAACATCATGATGTAGAGTTCGACCTTCACGAAGTGGTATTTTAAATAAATTATTTTTTGCAGATTGCGTCGCTTTTTTTATAGCATCCGGAACTTGTTTTGCTTTTGCATGACCAACGCCAATAGAACCTGCTACATTTCCTACTACGACTAAAGCTGAAAATGCGAATCTTCTTCCTCCTTTTACAACTTTTGTAATTCTGTTCACCGAAACTAATTTATCTTTTAATTCAATTTTTTCCATAATGTTTAAAAATTTAACCCTCCCTTACGTAAAGCTTCGGCGAAAAACTTAATTCTTCCATGGTATTTGTATCTACCTCTATCAAAGTAAACATTTTTTATTTTTTTTTCCGAAGCTTTTTTTGCAACAATGTTTGCTACGTCTAAGGACATATCAGC
>Ga0066836_10000534_pt1 | contig 18399 bp, 1 predicted proteins | sample ETNtaG_18_FD_71568 | JGI IMG/M metagenome (GOLD analysis project Ga0066836, IMG submission 71568) | Marine microbial and viral communities from oxygen minimum zone, Eastern Pacific Ocean - ETNP201302SV91 | ecosystem: Environmental > Aquatic > Marine > Oceanic | place: Pacific Ocean: Eastern... | reverse complement strand
ATCATCGATAAATCCATACTTGAATCACCCACGCAGATCAATCGTTCTGGAGGGCAATCGATTAATTCAATCAATCGTTTGATCGTAGTATCTTTTTCTTTTGAGGGAACGCGCAATACCCCCTCATCTAATAGCCAGCCATCTTCATCAAATTCAAAGCCATTAGCAATCCAATCATCCGCCTTTAGCATAGCAGCAATTGATTGGACATATAGGTCAACACCTGCAGAAACGATTGCGACAAATACTCCGGCTTTTTGTAATTCTGCTACGATTTCTTTTGCTCCTTTCATCAATTTACATCCAGAATAGGCTCTGAAAATATCGTCTCTGTGAATTTTAGGAATTTTTGATTTCCATAGTGCAATATCCTTGGACATAAATTCTGCATCGCTGAACTCTCCAGCCATATATTGAGCTAAGAGTTCTCCCGAATCTGTACCAAAGTGGTCATGAAGAGTTTTCCACGAAGAAACTGAATCTGCAAGTACCCCATCGCAATCAAAGGCAACACAAAGCGGCAGGTCTTCAGTCATGGGAACAGACTGTGCTAGAACGCTAGTACTCTTGAGGCTATTGAAAAGAAAAGAAAGAGTAACAGAGAAGATAGGACCCAAGTTTCGACTTGGGTCCCATCTCCTGTGTAGGGGTATCCCCCGGCTAAGCGGGTATATTTTCATCAACTCAGAGAACCTACTCGCCCCCGAAGGGGCGAGAGGCTCAATGTTTCACAAAACTATGTGTCTCAAATACCGGACCATGTTCGAAGAACAGATCCTGGTAGGTTTCCATCAGGTACGTAACTAATTGTAATTGACATATCTGTGATATCCTCACCAGCAGCATTTGTGCTGCGGATCATGATTACATCTCCAGTGTTGAAACTGGACTTTGTAGCTCCGTTTTCCATGTCGACCGAGTCAGCGAATGTTACCATTCCCTGGCTATTCTCATATGAGAAACCATAGACTAATGTGTCTGCAAGGTTGTACACTTCATTCTGAATTCCGCTAGAATCTTCCCACTGCACACGAACACTAATCGCTTGTGTTGCCAATTCAACTTGGTTACTAGTAACCTGAATCTCGTGGTGAGGGTTATCTGTACCCACACTTTGAGAACTGTCTAGATCGAAAGTCAGACGAGGTACTCCTTTTGCAGAAGTATCTGCTAGACTAGATGCCCAGACATAGATTACACCAGATAGAACAACTGTGATTGCAACCATCAAGATAGTTGCAATAACTGGGCTCACCGCAGCATCGTCATCTTCAATGGTCATTTCTTCAAGTTCCTCCTCTTCTTCGTCACGGCGACTCTGTAGAACCAGAGCGCTCACGAATAGACCAGCAGCACTGATAGTAATCAGTGATGGTGCAAAGGACGGTACTGAAGATGATCCAATCAAGCGCACTACTGTTGGTAGAGTCGAGTTAGATCCAGTTGTGGTCAAACCGTTTGTTCGTGGTTGTGCACAATCTGCTCCAACTGCTTCAGAGGTCATGATGTTGTTACACCAGTTCTGATCTTCTAGCATTGGTCTTCGGTTGTTCTTCATTGTAACAGATACTGAGTTACCTTCAGCGTCAACGGATGATTCACCTATTTCTCCAGGACAGCTCCATGCTTCTCCTTGTACACTGTTACTGTCTAGACAGCGGTGTGCTTCAGGGAAGTCGTGACCGAAGAATCGGTCTTCAGGTGCCTTAGAGGTGTCACATTCGGTATCAACACAAGTCAATACATCGATTTCTACCCATACCTTGGTAGTGGTAGATCCTGAGATGTATATCATGTCGTTCACAGGTATCTCTTCACCATATGCAGGTGGAGTGATGTACTGTGTTCCAAGTGTGATGTATTCCGGAGCAGTTGGATCATCGTTGTTGTATCCATTGCTATGGAATGTCACTTGTAGCATGTGGTCGTAGTTGTAAGGACCTTCATCTCCACTGTGACCGACCTTTACTGTGGTTGGTACATATGTTCCTGGCATGATGTTAGTAACTCCGTTAAAGTTGAATCCGTAACTCTCCTTGACGAAGTAGTCAGGTACATTCTCTGCAACGTTCATTACACGTACGAACAATGTCACACTGTCTTCACCTTGCTGATAGTTAGCAGTACTCATATCGTAGTTTGGATATTGAGGTGGTGCTTCAGGTGTGTCATGTAGGTACAGAGTAATTGGACAGAATTCACCAGACAGAGGGTTAGCCTGATGGATACCACCGTCGTTGAGATAGTCAACTTCCCACTCAGGAGCGTTTGTTGTTGCGTCCTTGATTAGGTCGAACGAAATCTCATCGTCAGTAATTGTAGCAGAGAAGTAATTCTCATAGTCACAAGTTTCTGCCTTAGCGATAGACCAAACTAGTTGGTCATCTGTGTGATCGTCGTCATCCTTCATTGCTGACAAGTCATAGGTCAGGTTGTCAGTATCCTCGTCGTCTTCGGTTAGTGTTACCTTCCATGGGAAGTTTGGCACATCGCCGTTTCCGTCAGAGATTACTACTCCGGTTTCACGGTCCCAATCCTGTACTACAGGTGCGTCGTTAACAGGTGTTACATGGAAGTCTACCTCGAATGCTGTTGCATCGGTGTTTTCTTCAACCCATGAGTAAGCCAAACAAGTTGCCTCAGGTGTGTATGGGTTGAATGATGCAAATCCGATGAACACGTTGTAACAACCGGTGATGGTTGTTCCAGGTGCGTACGGATTAGGGTAGTCAATCAAGTAGGTGTATGCAACACAAGCTGCTCTTACATCGTTGGTCTCTCCAAGAACAGAGTTGTCACAATATCCACCATCGTCTTTCAAACTTAGAACGATAGTACATCCGCCACCAGCTTCATTCTCGGTGTTCTCAGTAATGGTCAACTCATTGTTAGCCATACTGATTGAGAATGCTGGACATGGGTTGTATCCACCAGCAGTTGTGTAACCCTCTGGGAAGATATCGTCCCATGAGTCATCAAATGCTGACGTGTCTACTCCATATGCAGTCATCCAGAAGTCAGTGTAATTCAGACCAGAGTATACATTTCCGTAGGTATCGATTGTGCTGTCACAATCTGCTGTTCCTTCAGCAGAGCGTACTGCAATTACCTTTTCTCCTGCGGAGTCCATGTATTCTTGGTAGTATACTGAGCCACAGCCATTCTGGTAAAGCAAGTAAGTTAGCAGAGTTACGTTGTTCAATGTTGGTAGTGTGTACACTAGATCGGTATCATCGTGCGCACTTGGGTCACCAGACATCTCAATCTGTTGCCATCCACCTGCATCGGTAACTGCAATTCCTGCTTCAGCAAACATTGCGCCTACTGAATCGAACTTCTTCTGTACCCAGTATGGTTCTACTGTTACATCAGCACCCTTGAACTGAGCTCCCCACTGATATGTCTGTGGTTGCTCGTTAGCCATGTCGTTGCTTGCCATGTCATTGACATAGGAACCAGTTGCGTTAGCAGCAGATCCTAGTGCCTTGCTCACGCTTCCAAATCCTTCATCCAATACATTCAGGTTACCTGCTCCATCGTCTGCGAAGACTGGCATACAGTCAGCACGGTCGTTGTTACAGATTACTGGTGCATCGTTGACATTCTTAACTGTCCATGTGATAGTCTTAGAAGCAGACAAACCATGACTGTCGACAACATCAAAGTGGAAGATGTAGGTTCCGAATTGGTCATTGTCAGGTGTGATAACCATAGTCTGTGTCTGTTCGTTTAGAGAACTATCTAGAAGCATGCTTGGGCTGTTAGCCGCATCTGCATCATCTGAAACAGTCCATGCCAAAGTATTCTCTTCATCTTGGACATCGTCAGCAAGGTTGGTTAGAACTAGTGTATATTCTCCACTGTCTTCATCAACTGTTACATCAACTAGGTCAGTAATGACTGGACATGCACGTAGGATATCTACAGATTCCCAGACATTGGTAGACATATCGATGTTGTCGATGTTGCCCCAATCCTCTTCACAAGCTGCATCGACTTTGACACTGAGGTCGTAGTTCTTTGCTGTGCTTGGAGTGTTGGAACCAACGTAGCTGCGGTAAATCAATAGATGGTTACGTAGTTCGTCACTTGATGACAAGTCGCTGTGTCCCATGATTAGAGTGATCTCTTCATTGAACGACTGGTTGTTTCCAGTAGCGATTGTCTGAGATGGGTGTACTGATGCTACTTGACCAGTAGAGTCATCTTGAACTATTACAATCATTCTAACTGTATCTGCTGGAGAACCGATACAATCCCATGGGATTGAAATTTCGGTATCTGTGTCAGATGAGTCACCGATTTGGCTACTCAAAGCAGTACATGATCCTGAAACCTCAGACCATCCAGTGAATCCATTCACCTTCAGACCGCTGTTTCCGTCATCACCGTTCTCTGCCCAGAACACATAGTCTGCAGCGAATGGCAGACTCATGGACTGGCTGTTCCAGTTAAGTGCTTCAGTGTCTCCACCAGTACTTGAATCGATGTAAATCTGCAGGTCTGCAGTGTTCATATCGACTCCTGTTAGAGCCAAGTACATATTGTTAGCATCCCATGTAGTAAGGAAGTCTTCTGTACCATCGCCAGACATTACACCAGGCATTGCATCATCAGATGGGTTCAGAGTGTTTCCATACCACTCGCTCATATCACCGTCTACGGTCATGTAAGTTGAACGGTATGCAGGTGAAACATATGCTGCGTTTGAACTGTCAGTAGATTTGATCATCAATCCAATGTCAGTTGCATCTGCACCCTTGTGGGTTGCATTCAAGTTAAGCAAGTTACCTTCGTGTATTACTGCAGTAGCATCAACAATCAACTTGGATGCATCTAATGTGTTACCAACAGATGTTACTGTTGTGTAAGCACCAGCATCGATTTGGTTTGTTGTATCTCCCCATGTAACATTCTCGACTGAACCTTCTGCGCCGCCATCAACCATTAGGGCTGTAACTGCATCAGAGTCTCCGCCATTCCAGCGGAAGTCGATTCCATCAGTGTTTAGTCCATACAATCCAGATGCATCCATGTCGGTTGCATCAAAGGTAGATGTTCCAGTGATGTACATTCCAGATCCGGATGAGCCACCAATCAATTCTGCGCCATCTACGATGACATCAGTATCCATTGCGTATGCTCCATATGCACCACCTGAAAGCACTGCGCCTCCAGTTAGTAACATATCTCCGCCGTATTGCTCAATTGCAGAATTAAATCCTGAGATTTCAGTTCCATCAAGTGTTACTTCATCATTGGTACCTGCAACGTTAAATCCAACGGAAGTAAATCCGCTAGAAGAACCGTTCTCGACAATAATTACACCAATGATTGTTGGTGCATTAGCATCGTAATACCAGTATGTTCCTGCTGTGTAGAAAGTCTTGGTCCATGTTGAACCTAAGTTCATGTTACCAGAGCTGTCACCAGAATCGTTGAAGTAGATGTTATGCGTTTGACCACTGTTGTATTCATTTGCACGCCATCGAACTGTGTCTCCTGTCTTAATTGTCAGGTTAGCAGGACTGAATGATAGAGCGTTACTCTGTACAGAGTGTACTGTACCACCGCTGCCTCCGATTGCGTTCAAAGTTGAACCTGTATCATATAGGTCACAGCCATCGGTTACAATTGCATTCTCCATGATGGTGATGTCGTTACCACCAGTCATAACACCAGATGTTCCACAATCTTCAGCCCAGATACCTACTGCTGCTGGAGCAGTGCGTCCTGGTGTTTGTGTTAGTGTGTTATCGGTGATGTTTATGTCAAATCCATATTTGACACCGTCAACCAGTATTCCACCATCTGCATCAGTCAAAGTATTTCCAGAGATTACTCCATATCCATTCAATGAATAGATACCTGCAAAGGATGCATCCTGCTTTCCTGTAATTACGTTGTCCGTAATTGTGAAGTCAGTTGCACCACGCATGTAAATTGCTTCATCTGCGTTGCTGATTGTGTTATTATGGATAGTCAGGTCAGTTGTTGTTGAATCCTGAGTATATACAGCGTATGATGGACTTGAAGATCCGCTCATGGTGTTTCCAGAGATTACTGTACCTTCGTTATTGGAACCTAGGTAGAACCAAACATCAAGCATTACTGTATCCTTGAAGTGGTTATCCTTGATTATTGCATCATCTGCACCCCAGTAACTGTTGGTGTGATAGTAGTAGTAAGGAGTTCTCATCAAGAATACTCCAACCATACATCCAGTAACAGTGTTACCTTCGATTATTACATTGCTACCAGATACAATCATGCACATATCATCGTAAGCTGAACTTCCGGTATTTTCCATATTCTTGGTATTGAAGTGAGATATCTTATTGTTTTTAACAGTGAACATATCTGCTTCCCAATTATTGGTAGTAGAGAAGTAACTCTTGTAACCATGAGAGGCCCCGAAGTATGACATTCCGCTCAGAGTTGAATTCTGTACGTTTGGCAATAGGTATGCTCCATAGTAATATCCAATCTGAAGTCCCTGTGCATCTCCTTGATTATCGACAGCTAGGCTATACACCTCACCTTCATGCATCCAGAATTGGCCACGATATGGCGAAATTGAATACAGTCTAGCAACATCAGAACTAGTATATCCACCAGTGTTTAAGATAGTAGAGCCATTGTAGTTGTTAATAGCTCCATTACCCTTCAGATAAACAGTAGGTGCATCCATCATGACGACCTTACCGGACATATCAGCTGGAGTTGCTCCATAATAGCCATATTCTTTCATTCCAGAGGTGTAGGTCCTAGCACCATTGGTACTGAGATAACCAGCACATGGTGCTGTGTATACATATGACGTACTCGAGAAACTATAACAAATACGTGCATCAACATTGTCAACTAAATCCATAGTTGCAGTATTATCAGAATCATCTGTTAGGGTTAGAGTTTCGAAAGCATAACGGAAATCAGCAGAGTTAGAACTTGCAGAAGAATAACTGTAAGTTCCAATCTTTGCGACTGTTACCGCTTTGTATCCGGCCAAGTTAGCAACTGTTTTACCACTAGAATCTACTGTGTTAGTAACGTATAGCAGATCTACTGCATCACCAGCACTGTCTGTTTCAGCAGAACCTGTGACCAGGCCTGAAGCATCTAATAGCATAACTTGTGTTCCTGAAACTGCGTTAGTGTCGGCCGTTACTGAAACATCTAGGCTTCTTTGACGACTGAATAATCCATTTGCAGTTACTTCAACAGTATCTACATCAACTGTTCCATCAATGTAAGTTACAGTTGACGAGCCTGAAATCAAGAAGTCCTTCGTATTAGCAAAGGTCGAATCTTCCAGCGTCAAGTCACCAGTACCTGCAGTTTCTATACCAATCGCATTTCCTGCAAGAGTCATACTATCCCAGGACATATCCTTGCTAGTTGATGAAGCAAACTTCAAAGCAGGACCTGCAGATCCAGTTATTGAACCTGAAAGTGCTCCTGCAACGTCCTTAACCAAGTATACTCCTGCAAGGGAGTTTGATTGTAGGTCTAAGTTTGTAGCTTCCAAAGTACCCGAGGCACCTGCTCCGTATACCATACCATAGTTACCACCGGTTACAGTCAAATCATCAACTGATGCTGAGACTGATCCTACGACATCTAATCCAGTACTTGTTGGCGAGGTAACTGTTATGTTGGAGAATTCTCCAGCAGCCCACTCCCCACCGATTTCGATTCCATCTTCTGCTCCGGTGATTGTACCATCAGCGAATAATGGAGTACCTGATTCACGAGCAAAGGAGCCCATGTCAGATGGATCGTTACCAGTACGTGCTACAACTTCCAAGCGGTCTTGGAAGTTGTCTGCACGGTTGTGTAGAACATCGATATACATTGTAGCCCCTGTGATATTGCTTCCAGAAACATCAACAGCAGGGAATGACAAACGAGCACTGTCTCCTGGACTGTTATAGTAGGAGTAAGCGTAGTTTAGACATACGTTGTATGAAGTTGGGTATCCCAATCCATATCCTTCAGGAGGCATCATGTCACCATATCCACCGTGATATGCGGTGTAATAGTAACCCCAGTACATCATTGGGTAGTAAGTACTTGGAGTGTTGTCAGTATCTTCCCAACGGAAACCGAAGTCACTTGGGTAGTCGTTGTTGCTACCACTAGATGTGTAACCACCGTATCTGATTAGATAGTAGAAGTAACTGTAGTCGTACCACTCTGTGTAACTGTAACCGTAATAGTTACAATGCCACGAAGGTGCACCACCAGCTCCACCATCAGAACCATCATAATATCCTGTGTGAGACTTGTCTGTAACGTTCCATTTGTTACCCAAATCATCTTCCAACTCAATGTTTAGACGATCGTATATCATGTAATACTTGCTTGTTGCATAGTTGTATGTTGGGTGAGCGTTTCCTCCAGCGTAGACCGATGTTAGACCCATCTGTAGGTAATCGTCACTTCCAAGGTATGCGGAAAGGTCGATTGCATAGGTAGTCCATCCTCTGGATTGTCCAGACAATAGAGTACTTCTGTAAAGAGTTGGTAAACTCATTCCACCATAGACATCCACTCCAACATCGTTGTCGGTTAGTGTAAATCCATTAACTTGAGGTGCTGCATTGTGGGAATACATTCCTACTTCTGCATTTTGGACAACGATGTTGTCTACTGCACCGAGTGAGTCTTCGAACATTATACCAATACCGGTTTGTCCAGAATTGATAATTGTCGAGTCATCCCAGTCTAGGATTCCACCGTTTGCGTATACAGTTGCCTCGGTAGAAGATGCTCCTGAATTACCGTAGATAGTAGATCCGTTGAACACTGTCAAGGTACCAGAATCTAGGTGTAGACCACCAGCCAAATCACGCATTACTGCACCGTCAAGAGTCAATGCACCGCCATCCATATCCAAATCTAGAGGATAGGTTGAAGATACTGCCTTGAGAGTTGCTGTGTCGGTTGAAGTCGATACAAAGGTCAAAGTTCCACCAGCAGGTATTGTCAGTGTAGGACTGTTTGTAGCATCAGATGCTACTGCAAACACGTTCTTCATGATAATGTTACATCCGTCGATGGTTAGGTCGCCAGACATGGTAACCTTTCCTTCCCAGGTGAATGTGTTGGTGTATCCATCTGCGATTGATCCATCATATCCAAGTGCTGCCTCTGTGTTGTTCAATAGGTAGTCACAATCCATGTTGGTTCCATTTAGGGAAACAGGAGCAGGCTCGAGACGTAGCTCGATACTATCTCCAATTCCGAATCCAGAAGGAGCCCATAGGTCGTTCCACATTGTCTCGTTCTGTCCAGATGGACCCCAAGCTGCAAGGTTGTGATAGGTGTATGAATCACCAGCATCATTTCCTGAAATAACCCAAACAGTAGCTTCACCTGTACTATCGGTCTTGTGTGTACCGACTGTGAACAGGCTTGCACCACTATCTACAACTGTTGCTTGAACAGTATGGTCTGCCTTGTATTGCTTTGTAACTCCGTCACCAGCTAGTTTGTACACCTTTACGGTAGCAGTTCCACCGAAGTAGATTGCACCAGATGAACTAGATGAAACGTCACAGCCTGCACTAGAATCAGTACAGTCTGTGCCATCTTGGGTTACCTCGATTAGAACAATCTCACCGTTTGTAGAAGCCTTTGCCATCTTGTCATAAGAACTTGGCATTGTAATGTCACCATCACCGATTGTGATTGCAGAGTTACGTGCGTAAACTGCGTTCATGTTACCGGAGTAGGTTGCATCATAATCTTCCATGACAATGGTGTTTGGTGCTGCAGAGTTAGAACAAGAACCAGATAACCAGTCCGAGGTCACATCCGTAGCGGTAATGGTAAATCCACAACCAGAAACAGAAATTCCTGAGGTTGTCCATGAAGTACCACGCATTGCTACAGTGGTTGGCGCATTACCCATGATGGTTAATACTCCAAGATCCATATTGTTCATGTTTGGACCCATGCGAGTCATTGTCAAATCACCAGCGGTTACATCATCCATAGTTGCTGAAACACCGTATGGTCCTGCAGCGGTACTAGATGTACCTCCTGGAGCCATTGCAATATTTGCACTTCCCCAATCTACTGTATCCATAGATATTGAATCCATGGAATTGACCGAAGCAGAGGAATAGCCAGATGCATCCATGTTGTACACATAGAGGCTAGAGCCTGTTCCGCCACCTGCTGCATCTAGAACAGTTCCAGACTGTCCTGATGTTGAAGTTGCAGTTACGTTGCTTATCCATACTGCTGCTAGGTCGATATCAATCAAGTTAACCAGAGAGTCAGTAATGTCGACATTCTCCATAGTTAGAGCGCCGCCAGTACTACCAGGGTAGTTGACTATTGCTCCACCCCAGCTGTTACCGCCAGAGTTACAATCATCCATATCTCCATCTGTTAGAGTTACAACTGAATCTTCAGCTAGATCGAAACACGAATCGCTTGCATCATTGATTTCGAAGTCAGACATTGTCAAAACAGTGCCTTGACCAGAACCATGCTTAAACGCTGTTCCAACATTGGTAAAGGTCACGTGATCCATTGTGAAATTACCAACGTTTGCATTGCTGCTTGGAGTTGCGCCGTGGCGACTACCTGCAGAAATTGCTGCATCGGATGTGTTAGCGAAGTCGATGTAAGACATCTGATGGCGGTCATCGGTACCTTCAGCAGTGCTACAAGCACCTGTGAAGGCCAATCCCTTCCATTCTGCTCCACCCTGACCTTCGATTAGAATGTGGTCAGTTGAGTTACCCATTGCCATAAAGTTGTCACAGGAGCCATCGAATGACAGTCCCTTTCCAGCTCCCACCTGAATTACGACACCTGGTTCGATTGTGAGATTAGCACCAATCGATAGATAATCGTTAGATGGATTGACACGGATTGGAGAATCGATTAGCGACCATGTGGTCGGATTCACAAGATCCGCTGTTACATCAGTACCCTTACCTTCGAATGGTATTACACGAGTACGGACTGAACAATCGTATGCAGTGTTATCATAGCAGTAGTAACTGGAGTAATAGCTCCATGCAGGTGCTATGTTTCCGGCCTTACTGTATGAGTTTCCACTGTATGGCAGGTCTGGCATGTTGCTGTACCATGTGGTCATCGAACGCTCTAGAGCGGTCGAACCATCGGCTTTCAGATACATGTTACCCATACGTGCGATGTGCACACGGTTCTTCGAATCAGAACCATTGTATTCAGTTCCGAAGTAATCGAAGGTGAAACCGTCAGGCATATCGATGTTAGCGTTGCATCCAGACTTGTATGTGTTCCAGTAGTAACTAGATACACAGTAGTAACCGTATGGGTATCCATTGCTGGAACCTGCGATTGCAGTATCCCATGTTGGCAATTCAACCATACCTAGGTCGAATGTTTCGTAACCATGCGAAGTGCTAGAGGTTGATATTCGATAGTTATGCGAATATGGGTTTCCTCCAGCCAGGTAACCTACATCTTGTTGCAGAGTTGCACCTTTCGAACGAGTTTGATCTTGGTATCCAACAGTTGCATAGTCGTAGTAGACCTTACAATTCTTGTCGTACTTGAATTCAATCTCGTTGGTTACGTCATACATCAATACTTGATACGTACAGTAGTATGAACCGACGTATGTCTGGTCGTGCCACTCTACGACGAAGACCTTGTTCGGGTCTCCAACTTCGAAATCATAGGTTGAACTTGTATTGGTGTTCGGACCATTTCCACCGGTTGTATCTTGAACGTCTTGTGCAGTTATGTAGTATTCTAGAGTACTGCCACGCTCAATATCTTCGATAGTAAATGACCAGTCACACTGTGACAATACACAGGAAGAGCGAGTTGCTCCAACTGGACTTAGTACATCAGAATTCCAACTACCAACTGTACCGTCTGCTGTTGTCTCTCTGTAATATACAGAAGGACCTACACCAACAGAAGTTGATACGTTTAGACCAACTGGTGGCTCACCTGCATCGCCGATACTTACTGTTACAGTTCTATCTCGGCTGTGGCTGTCAAGCATTCCAGTGTGTCCTAGTTCAGGAGCTGACAAGTCAGGTTCTGGAGCAACCTTACCGATCTTGTAAGTCATTGTTCCGCTAGTTGCTTGGCGGCCATAGTAACCGGATCCCATTGCGAATCCAGACCATGTGTACGAAGCACTGTAGATATTGTAGTAGCTCGAAGTACATCTTGGAGAACTGCTAGTACTGCGGAAGAAGTATGTGTATCCGTTTGTACCCATGCAGAGCCAGTTTGCCTTTGAGGAACTGTATGTTCCATTGAAGTCAAACTTACCGAAGGTACCAGTGATATCATTCAATGGTACACGGTGTGCTGCTGTGTATCCATATGTGGATGATTTTGCTGCAGTGTTACCACCGGTTAGAACCTCGTCGATTCCAGTTTGCATTCCAGATGTGGAACTGTCTCCGTCAAGACCGACCATAGCCCATTGGTTCATGGTGCTATCATATAGGTAGATCAAGTTCATTCCAGGTCCATGACGAACACCGATGGACAGGTAACCGTCGTCATCTTTGTGCATCATCATGTCACCAGATTTGGTTCCACCCATTCCATTGTACGATCCACCAGGAGTGGTGGTCCACATCATTTCCCACTGGCTGTAGAAGTAGTAACTTGTTGCATAGAAACAAGATGAACTACCTGTGCCACATCGAGAGGTGTCGAACTCGAAGACGTATTCGTCGGAGTTGTCGTAGTAAGTCATTTGGCGGTCAAAGAATCCATTCGGGCTGTAATAACTACCAGCGTGGACATTTGTTGCCAATGTGGTTAGTTTCTTTGCATTACCAGCGTTATCTGGAGAATCTACGAAGAACCAGTGTGTTGACGATGGAGCGCTTGCTGTGCTAGAGGTACCTGAATCGGAACCTGTTGCAGGATCTGTTTCACCGTTGGGTGATGAAGCTAAATCCTGGAAAGCCCAGTAATATTTCACGTAGTCGCCTTCTTGGATATCTCCAGTAGTTGCACTAAATTGACAACTTGTGTCAGCGGAACCACAGGTTCCAATGGTTGTTGCCTTGACAGCGGTGTAAGAACCGTTGTTCATACTGTAGTGCAAGTGTGGTGCTCCAGTTGAAGTAGTTAGAATTCCACTGCTATCTTCTAAAGTAGTGAATAGAGTTCTTGCACCTTCTTTGTAAGAAGTAATTCCAGAATATGGAACGAACTTAGAAGTTGGTGCTTTAGTATCACTACCACCAGAGTAGGTTATTGAAAGATAACTGTTAGATGAACCAGCAGCATAAGCATAGGTGTACATACGTGTGTTCGTAGTATACGTAGTTCCCATGTTTACTTGGCCACCGTTAGCAAGAGCATCGGTGATGTATGTGTGGCTACCAGTAGTAGCGGCACATGCCGTTGCATCCTTACAGATGGTTGCTGCCTTCCAGCCAGTTCCTACAGAGTAAGTACCTGCTGCTGCAGAATTCCAAATCGAACTAATCATCTTTCTGGACTTAGTAGTTCCATATCCCGCTGCGGGATTAGTAAACTTACCAGAACATGAAGCTGATGGAATGCTGCTGGAATATCGGTTAGATGTTCCACACTTTTCCATTACTACAGCAGTCATTGCATTTGACGAATAACCTGATGAGTATCGGATATATTGTTGCCATTCGATCTTGTCTATGCTTGCACCAGATGGTAGAGCATTAGAGCTTGTGAAGGTGTACTTCTGCCATGGCAGATAGTAAATGGTACTGTAGTATCGATATGTGTAACGATAAGAGTTTGAGTAACAGTTAGCGTAGTAAACATAACAATATCCACCTGCACCACTGTAGACCTTTACAGCAGGATCGATTCCTAGAGGGAAGGTTCGCTCATCATCCAACAACCAATCAGTATCGACTGCCGTTGTGATAATAACGATATTACCGTAAGACTGTACAAAGTAAGTTGCGTGATAAGGCGCTTCTGCACCCATCTCTGTAACTACAGGAACAGGGATGTAAGCTAATACTTCACCAGTTTCCAAGTTACGGATTGTCAACTCCTCTTGTGTCTCGACGATATCCTCACGGATTATGTCATCACCAAGATAAAGGCCATATCCCATTGGAAGGCGCATTTGCTCGGTTAGACCGAACCATGCAATATCTTCTGTTAGTACTGGCTTTTCTCTAATGACAAGGTTTTGCTTGACTTGGTTTTCCTCTACGGTGTAATCCAAATCAAAACCTTCTGCGATTGGGTAGCGTATAACGTTACCACCGACAGAAATACCTTCGTGAGACGGAGGTACCATGTAAGGCATTGGCGCAGTTCCTGTCGCATCCAAGGTCATTACCACAGGGGCAATACCGGTTACGATTGGGTCAACATATGGGTTGACCATTACTGCGACACCATCGCCAACTTCAGACGGGAATGCAACTTCGTATAGATTCTCAGTTACTTCCCAACCGTCGACGGTTGCCTTAATGTTAAGGTCTATGTTTTCCCAAGATCCTTGACCACTCATGTAGTGCATTGGATCTGCGGAAGTTAGCAACGTCGTGGTTCCATCATCGTTCAGGAACGCTTTTTGGTTGCTAGACCTCATACCCTCGAGTTCCGAGGATTCTTCTTGTTCATATTCTACAGGCTCATTGACCTCGGGGAGTGCGAAATAATCTTCGCTCGTATCATTTGCTTCAGCAAAATCTACTTTCTCCTCTACAGTGTCGTTCTGCACTAGGTTGGTCATTGTCATGCCCACCATCAAAATGCAGAGCAGTAGGGCAATCCCTACGCCACTCATTGCGGTCTTCTTTTTCGTGTTTTTGTATCCCAACATCACGTCATCATCTCCTTACGGACTATATGCAGAGCGTCTCAGGCATTGTATTGCTTATGAGCATTGGGGTGCATCTGCTTTTACACATATACGGAAATAAGGTATCTGATTAAGAGGTTTTTCATAAAAAGTGAGTTAAATTCCTACAAAAATTACAAGTTTTAATCTCGAGTAAAAATGATTTTTATAGCCGGTTTTTACCTGTTAAAAGACTTCACTAAGTAGAATAATTGATTTTTGGAGATAGATCTTAGAGATATAAAAAAATATCATTTTAATATTTGAGCTTACAATTACCGGTTAATTTGATCGATATGGAAACAAGGAAATTGTATGTTTTTTGGAAAACGCCTAGATAGATTGTTGGATTCGGTGTAAAAATTACACTTCCAGACCTGGCCTAAAAATATTCGAATCTGGATTCTTTGAGATTGGAAAAAGGAAAGAAAGGGGGGAGCCATAGGGAGCGGCGAACCGCTCCCTATGGCAGCCTCGGTGCTATGCACCGTATTTACTTCAAATGAATAAGGCTGAGATCAATAGTCCCAGTCTTTTCCATCATCACCATCTCCACCACGGGAGAGGATGAATGCTCCTCCAATAAAGGAGACTACAACAAGACCGATGATTACTCCCCAAGTCCATGGAGGTACTCCACCATCTGACTCAGCGCCATCGTCTAATACGTCGTCACAACCATCTAGGGTTGGGTCTGTGTCACAATCTGTGACAGTAGAGACAACAGTATGTTGTATTGATTGCATTGAAGCTGCTGTGTTCGAGTTACCTTTGTCATCTACTGCAACTGCAGTAAAGAAGTAAACTCCACTTGCACCAGGCTTTGAAACTTCTCCGCCTGATTCACTAGTAGCATCTACACAGGTGCTTGGTATATCTCCCGGGGATGTCCATTCGCTGTTAGTCCAGCAAATCTTCCAGTGGTCTACATCAGTAGCATCACCAGTAACAACCCAACTGATTGTCCATGCGCCTTCACCATCTGCAACAGTCATCTCTGTTGCTGCAGCATCTCCGTCTACCATCTTGTCAGCTACTGCTGATGCAGATGGAGTAACCGAGTTGCATCCTCCTGCATTACATAGTGATAGAGTTAGGGTGTAGGTCTCACCGTGAGTGGTATCAACTCCATCCATGCTCATAGAGATTGTATCTACACTGTATTGTGTGGAAGTACAAGCGCCAGCAGAGTCACACATTTCGCCCATGACCCAGTCATTAGCTCCTGCAACTCCAGCGATACTCCATTCAGCATCGAGGTCTCCACCCTTAGATGCAGCCATTGTCAATCCGGTAGGATTTGCAGTTGGTGGGTCAACCATTTGTAGGTCTCCGCCCATTAGTGCAATTTCTCCTTGTCCCAATACTGCTGTTCCGACATCGATAACGATGTTTCCATCGCTACCTGCAGTAGTGATTGTTGCGTCTAGCATCTTCCAGTTACCATTGCTGATCCACCATACGCTTGTAGGCGTAATTGCAGATGCATCATAATCGATTTCCAGAGATTGTGCAAGTACACTAGAGTAAGTGGTTGATGGAGCGTAGTCCAATACCGCTACTGAATCATAGGAACCAATAATTCCAGTATCTTCTGGAGGGTTGCCCCATGAAGAAGATAGATCCTGTGTGTAATTTGTGCCACTATCAGTCATAGCGATAGTGAAATCTGCTGTTCCATCATATGTTAGGTCATAGGTCATGTTGATTCCACTAGCAGTTGTAGCGAAAGCTGTTACATGATTCCAAACAAATACATCTTGAGATGCAGGGATTGAACTAGATCCATATCCATCAGTTGCTGTTACAGTGTAGATGTTGCCACTTGCCCATGCTGAATCTGGGAATGGTATCAAGATACATGTTGAGAATGCAGGTCCTTGTCCATTACACTCTGAGACTTCACCGTCTGGAATACCAGGGTGTAACCATGAGTAGGACAGAGTTAGTCCTGTTTGGTCGTCAGCATCTATTGCATCTGCTACTAAAGTAATAGTCTGTTCAGGTCCACGGATGATGTCACCCTCTGTCTCTAGAGTTAGAGTTACAGATGGGCGGTTGTTCATTGCGGTCAATCCATACATGTCAGCATCATCGTTGGATGAAGACATATCTGTTATGTTCCCTGGGTTTACCATAGAGACTGTTGCAGTCACATTGTAAATTCCTGGTGTGAAATCAAAGTAGATACATGCTTGACCTGCAGGTTCTGCAGGTGAAGGGTTAGTTGGGTCAAGACCCAAGTGTGCGTGAACATAATCTTCTCCAGAACCACCCATGCAAGAATCTGCAGAGCGTGTTTCAGAGATACCACTTACTGTGTTCTCGATTGTAAAGGATACTTCCCAATCATAGAATACTGCTAAGTCGCTTCCACGGTGTTGCACAGTAGCTTGTACTGAACCCCATCCTGGATTTAGTGGGCCGGACATTAATCCAGGCATACTAGGTACGCCTTCTGGCTCACCATCCATATCAAGTTGGTATCCTTGGTTGATTACGAATCCAGTGATTCCTATGTCGTGGTAAGTTTCGATCATTCCAGTGATTTCATCTTCGCTTGTGGAAGCGTCATCATCTTGTTCCTTACTTACTTCACAGAAGTGTAGTCTAGAAACTTCAACGGTCATGTTTGTACCATTGAGTAATTCTTCAACCATTTCTTCACATTCTGGTTGTTGTCCATATACTACGTAACTTACTAGAGATACTGAAATTGAGTAATCGCCAGAATCGCCGCTTGCATCAGGAGTTACAACACCATTCCATGAAGAATTATCTCCAAAGTTCATGTATACTCTTGAAGCGGATGTTGTGTTGTTAGCATCGGTTTCGTGACGGAATGTCTCAACACTACCTTCTGTACCAAAGCAGGTACCAGGCAATGTTGTAACACCTAAGATATCCATTGAGCCACCATTACAATTACTTCCACTGTTATCGTTCAGTGTTTGAGATAATGTACCTTGTACATCTAAAGCAACAGTGATGTTTCGTGCTGACCAGTCAGAAGACCCGCCAGTAGTAGCAGTCAATGTGAACGCTTTTTGTGTACTTCCAGATTCTACATCCTTTCCTGAATCCCAAGACAAGTCTAGGATGATGTCAGTCCAGTCTGTAACTGAAACTAGGTGCTCTTGGTAATCGTTAGCAGGGTCAGAATCACCTAATGCTTCTGCTTCTACAACAACGATATAGTCACCTACTGCAGGAGTCCAAGTAATTTGAGCTCCCTGATAGGTCATTGCATACTTTCCATTATCTAATAGATCGCCTGCAGCCAATTCAGCCCAAGGACAAACTTGTACATCGTCACAAACGACGTCACCATTTCTCCAGGATAATTGGTTACCATTAGCATCCATAGCAACGTTTCCACGATTGCCGTTTTCAGAGAGATATACAGTGACGGTCAAAGCCATCTCTTCGATTGAAGCATCTCCAGCATTCTGGACAAATACCTCAAACTCTACATCTTCTCCGGCTTTGATGGAATTGCGTACTTCACCAGTTATTGCTTCGGTTGTAGTCTCTCTAGGTGAGAGTATTGCTACTACTTCTGCATC
>Ga0066836_10000533_pt1 | contig 18409 bp, 15 predicted proteins | sample ETNtaG_18_FD_71568 | JGI IMG/M metagenome (GOLD analysis project Ga0066836, IMG submission 71568) | Marine microbial and viral communities from oxygen minimum zone, Eastern Pacific Ocean - ETNP201302SV91 | ecosystem: Environmental > Aquatic > Marine > Oceanic | place: Pacific Ocean: Eastern... | reverse complement strand
GCTCCGGGGGTGGGGCTCGAACCCACGACCTGCGGATTAACAGTCCGACGCTCTGCCAACTGAGCTACCCCGGAAGGTTGAACGGAGGATAGCAGCACTACAGTGTAACGGCTTATTTAAGCAGCAGATTCCTCTCAAGAAATAGTTATTGGTCTGTTTCGCCTAGGTTGCTTATCCCTGGAAATGAAGCCAATTTCCGTATGATTCGTTTAATTTTTAGCCTCACTGCCTCTTTGGAAATTCCTTGCGACTCACCTATTTCTTGAAGCGTCGCTGTCTTCCCTCCGTCAAGAGCAAATCTTCTCACTATTACTTCTCGATCCGTCTCCGGTAGTTCATCAAGAGCTTTCCTTACCTCCTCTTTGACCATTGCCTCATCAGCTGCAGTTTCGGGAGAGATAGATCCGTTGTCGGCTATGAGTTCCCCTAGATCAGAATTACCCTCCCCCACTGGCTTATTTAAAGATATGGCATCTCGCTTTATAGTGAGAAGTTCTTCAACTTCATGAACGGTCATATCGCATCGCTCAGCAACAAATGCAAGTAACGGCTCTTGTCCGGTTTCTTGAAGGAGTTCATTTTGAACTTTTCTAATGCGCGCAATTCTATTGAGTTGATACTCGGGTACTTTGATCGCATGCTGGTCATCTACATAACGATTTATGGTTTGCTTAATCCAATCTCTGGCATATGTGGAAAATTTATATCCGCGATTCGGATCAAATTTTTCTACTGCACGTATAAGACCCTCGGTTCCGACTTGGGTTAAATCATCTATCGGGACATTTTGATTGATGTGGTTTGATGCTAATTTCCGAACTAGCCCTCGATTGCGAGTGATCATTTGGTCTTTTGAAATGTTGCCTTCTTTTACTATCTGTAGGTTTTTATTGATGGAATTAGATTCAGTCGAACTTAGGTGTGTTTGAACCAACAACAATAAGGACCCTATTTCACCGATTCTGACAAAATTAAATTCAATATTTTTTTTGGCTTCCATGATTTCTTGAATTTCGGAACTGATTGATGAGTTTTCGTTCTCAACAATAAACTGTTCCGCTATTTTGAGTATCTCTTCGCTTGCAACTGCCGCAGTTTGAATTCTCAAACCATGAACACGCTCTTCTTCTCGTGACAATAAAGTTTTGTCATTTCCCATGATCACCGTGTTTCATTTTACAGTTGCGTTATTGTTCTAGCCTTTCACGTAGCCATTCGATAAGAAAGTCTGCTTCAGAAGAAAATAAATTATATCCATCATCTTCCATCGCGTTCTGAGCGTTGTGCACGTCACCTAATCCTCTCATGAGATGCAAATTGTCGCTTTCCAAGGCATCTTTCCGGAGTTGATCTAATTCATTTTTAACTCTTCTTATTAGTAGCTCACCTACCTGCTTCGAAGCACTTATGTCATTGATTAAGTCATCAGGTTTAGATCCACGCAACCCTAAGAAGATTTGTTTCTCCTCTTCAGCATCCTTTACTAGATTTTCAGCCTGATCTATGTTCTGACTTGCAAGTAGTGCTTCAAACACCCTGCTGAACGCTGAAGAAGGGAAAAACATGGATTGCAATTTCTCAGGAAGGATTTTACCTTGCTCTAGTGTCTGACGGTTATGGAGAACTAATGACAGCACTTTTAAAGCCAGAGTTGTGGATTGTTTCGTTTCTTTATCTGTTGGGTTTGGCTTTTTCTGCTCAACTGTGACTGGAACTGTCCTATCGTTAGAAGTCTGCTGAGTTGCTTGGAATGGTTTACGTTCCGGAGTTTTCTCCATTTTGTCGAACTTCTTTCTAAGTTCAGAGTATTCAAGTTCCAAGCTTTCCCCGATATAGCGGACATAGTCGTCATGGTACATTTCTTCTGGGTGATCTCTAACAATCTGAAGGGTGCGGTTCGCTGCGTGCACACGTTCTTCAATTGTTTCTGTTTTTTCCTCGTCAATCGTACGGTTTATTCTCCAACGGAGAAATGGGATTGCCTTCTCTACTGTTTCTACGAGTTCATCTAATTTATTTTGCGAAAGGTAATCTCCTGGGTCAGTCCCACCAGGAAGAGTTACCGGTTTAATCTGCAGATTGTATCTTTCTTCCCATTGTGAGAATTTTTTAGCAGCGTTTTGGCCTGCCTTATCTGAGTCAAAACTGAGAAAAAAATTGTTCGTATACCGGACAAGTTTTTTCACATGGTTCTCTGTCATGGAGGTCCCGCATGGTCCTACAGCTACTGGAAGAGACGATTCTAGAATGGCGATAACATCTAGTTGCCCTTCACAGATAATTATTCGGTCCTCTTTTGCGACGTGTTTTTTAGACCAATTGAGACCATAAAGGATTTCGTTTTTTTTATATATTTCGGTTTCAGGTGAGTTTCGATATTTCGGGTCACGCCCTCCTGGAAGTTGCCGCCCACTGAAAGCTATTGGCCTGTTACTTGAGTCAAATATTGTGAACATAATCCTTTCGCTGAAGAAGAAGTCTGTAAGTTTCCCTTCGTACTCAGAGGTTAAACCTGCTCTTTTCAATGTGTTTTCTATTTTTTTAGAAATTTCGGCTTCCTTAACGTTTGAGTTTTTGTAATGCTCTGTAAGTCGTTTCGTTAAGCTCTTTGTGAGCCCATCCGCTAATCCTGGTTTTCGCGGAAATGAGTACCCGATTCCATATTTTTTAGCCATTTCTCCTGTGATCCCTCGTTCTCGGAGAAAGTTACGCGCTTTTTGCGCATCCTTGTTTTCCATATCAAGTAATCTTTCAATGTAAAACTCGGATGCCATCTCAACGGCTATGAATAGGTCCTTTCTTTTGTCTTCTCCGCCGGATCCGCCAATCCAATCATCTGGGCCTGGGGCGATACCTGCTCTGCCTGCTAAACGTTTGACTGATTCATTGAAATCACAATTCTCTACCGTCTCAATGAATTTGAAAATGTCGCCGCCTTCTCCACAGCCGAAACATTTGAAGAATTCCTTCTGCACATGGTGTGAGGGAGTTTTTTCGCTGTGGTTTGGGAGTGGGCAATTCATCTTTACTTTCCCAGGTCCAGCATTTTTTGTGTCCCCGTAATCACCGGCAACGTCAGTGAGATCCGTTGCTTCTCGGACTTTTTCTATGAATTCCCTGCTCCATCCCATGAGAAGAACATACACGATCCATGGGATGAGTATCCTATCGGTGAGTCCTTAGGTTACAGAATTGATTGTTGCGCCGCAACGAGGCGGGCAATGGGGAGTCGTGGTGGGGAACAACTCACATAATCAACACCTATATTTGAAAGAAATAGGATTGATTTGGGATCTCCACCGTGTTCTCCGCAGATACCTATTTTGATTGTTGGATTTGTTTCTTTGCTTCTCTCAATAGCGATCCTCACTAGTTCCCCTACTCCAATTTGATCAAGGGTCGAGAATGGGCTTTCCTGCAGTATCTCTTTTTGGATGTATTCACTGATAACACTTGCTTCTACGTCATCACGACTAAATCCGAATGTCATTTGGGTTAAATCATTGGTGCCGAAACTAATGAAATCAACATGCGGCGCTAACTGTCCCGCGATTAATGCACCTCTTGGCGTTTCAATCATGGTTCCCAGCGGTATTGGTATTGGGGATTGTTGAATTTCTTCTCCAATCCATTTCAAGATCACTTCCAGTTCTTTTTCGATTGCGATGAGCGGGACCATAATCTCAACCATTGGCGTTTGCCCATCTTCAATTCGTTGTTCCACTGCTGCTATCAACGCTTGTGTTTGTGTCCGGTAAAGTCCTTCTATTGCTAGTGCAAGCCGCACACCACGAAGGCCTAGCATGGGGTTTTGTTCTTCATTATTTTCAAGGAATTCATGTAAGGGAGCATCAAGTAACCGGACGGTAACTGGTTTGCCTCCCATTGGTTCTAAGACATTAATGAAGTCTTGTTTCTGTATGTCTCGAAGTTCATTGAGAGCTGTTCTTTGTGAATTTTCGTCTTCGGCAGTTAATACTTTCCTGATTGCTGGTAGCCGGTCCCCGAGAAACATATGCTCCGTTCTGCAAAGGCCAATCCCGTCCGCGCCCGATTTTACTGATTCTACTGCTTCTTCAGCTGTGTCTGCATTTGCACGTACACCCAAAGATCCTGTTCGTACCTCATCGCACCAGCGCAGAAGAGTATCTAGTTCTTCTGGTCTTTCGGCCTCAGAGATCTCTATGGCACCTTTGAAGAGTTCACCTGTTGCCCCATCAATGGAAATGATATCCCCTTCTTCTATAACGGTTGAACTAATCGTGATAGAAGATTCCTGCACTGTGAGGTCGGTTACTCCACATACAGCGGGCAGGCCGAGCCCTCTAGAGTAGATGGCAGCATGGCTTGCAAGTCCCCCATGTGCGGTAACAATACCCGCCGACCAGCGCATCCCCGGTTCGTCAGCAGGGCCGGTTTCCATAGCCACCATGATTGCTTCCTCGCCAGCATCGACTGTATCAAGGACTGCGTCAACGCTAAGACAGAGTTTCCCTGTCGCAGCACCTGGTGACGCGGCGATTCCCGTTGTCAATGGGCCGGATGACGATTCTTGCGCTGAACTAAATAAAACTTCGTTTAGATCTTCCGTCCTAATTTCATTTATGGCTTCTTGGGTCGTTTTCTTCCCTACTGCTACTTGTTGCACAACAGAGATTATCTTGTCGGATGCGTTCACATTCTCACCTTTTAAGAGAGGCGTTCGCCGAGATAATTGACTAGTTGCTCAATGCTCACTCTGTCTTGTTCCATAGTGTCCCTGTCGCGAATTGTAACGGCACGATCATCTAAGGTGTCGAAATCTATAGTGACGCAGTATGGGGTTCCGAGTTCATCTTGTCTTCGGTAGCGTTTCCCAATATTTTGTGTTTCATCATAATCGGACATCCATCTTGACTTAACCAAGTCAAATATCTCTTGAGCTGTTGGTGTCAATGTTTCCTTTCGCGAAAGTGGAAGAACTGCTACCTTGTATGGCGCTATGCGCTCATCAAAGCGTAGGACCGTGCGGAGGTCATCATTGACATATTCTTCATCGTACGCGGCTAGTAGAAAGGCCATCATTGATCTGGTCGCCCCTGCTGCGGGTTCTATTACGTGTGGAACATAGTGTTCACCAAGTTCTGGGTCGAAATAGGTTAGTTTTTCGCCAGAATGTTGTGCGTGTGCCCGCAAATCGAAATCGCCACGGTTAGCTACCCCTTCAAGCTCACCCCACCCCCATGGGAATAGAAACTCTATGTCGCTTGTCCCAGAACTGTAATGACTGAGTTCATCTGCATCATGAGGTCGTAATTGTATTTTTTCTTCTGGGATTCCTAAATCTAGATACCAATTCATACGTTCTTTGCACCAGTATTCAAACCATTCGTTTGCTTCATTGGGCGGGACAAAAAATTCCATTTCCATCTGCTCAAATTCTCTGGTTCGAAAAACGAAGTTCCCTGGTGTGATTTCGTTCCTAAAGCTTTTCCCTATCTGGGCGATACCAAATGGGGGTTTTTTTCTTGCAGTTTCTTGAACAAGTTTGAAATTTGTGAACATTCCTTGAGCTGTTTCTGGTCGAAGATATACATCATGACCTGTTCCTTCAACTGGTCCGGCATGAGTTTTGAACATGAGATTAAATGCTCGCGCTTCAGTGAAACTGTTTTCGGCTTTGCAAGCAGGGCAAGTTCCTAGATCTTCTAACTGATCTTCTCGGAATCGTTCATTGCATTCTTTACAGTCGACTAGAGGATCGGAGAAGTTCTCTAAATGACCTGAAGCTTCCCATACTGCTGGTGGAGAAAGGATTGAAGCGTCAAGACCCACAACATCATGCCTGAGTTGGACCATTGATTTCCACCATGCTTCTTTTACGTTTCGGAGAAGAAGCGAACCTACGGGTCCATAGTCGTATGTTGACCGAAAACCACCATAAATATCTGCTGATTGGAAAATAACTCCACGCCTTTTGCAGAGGTTTACAATTTTTTCCATTAACGAGTCAATAGGTTCTGCTTGTTCCATTTGGAAAATGGTAACGCCGGTTTGGGCTAGTGCAGTGGCATTAAGTGAATCTTTAGGGTTGGATGCTTCAAGATGGGTCTGTCCAAATGGTAAATGCTTCAGGTATTAAGCATTTTCGTAGACCGCATCCGGCGTTCTAGGAAGTGCTCAATAGCTTGAGTCGCTAAGTTCTCAACTTCTTTGGTGGCATTTGATTCAGGGGCATTGAGTGCTTTCCCGAGTTCCCCGCCGAGGATGTTCTGCAGAAGTGAAACAGCTTGTTCGCTCACGAGAATCCCTTTTCTATGGTTCTGACATAGTAGACCGCCTTCTGTTGCGGAATAAGAGACAACGTTTGGGTCAGAGCAATTAACGCAATGAGCTACGTGCGGATTTGATCCTTCTAATGCCATTAATTTCAGGAAAAAACTTGGAACCATGAGCGGTGAGCTTTTTGATTCTAATGATTGGAGAGCTCTGAGAAGCATCTGATGCATCTCTTCAGCGGGTTCACCAGGGAGAGCTACCTGGTCTACGGCTTCTAACATCGCTGCTGCTTTTGTTAAGCGATTTAGGTCTTGCCGTATTTTTGGGAAATAGTCAATCGTTTCGACTTGTGTGATGAGGTGTAGTTCTGATTTCCCCTCATGTATCTGGAGAGCCACATGGGAGGTTTGTTCTAATCGGGATCCAAATTTGCTTTTTGTTTTTCGGATGCCCTTTGCCACTCCTCGGATCATTCCTCTATCAGGACTGAGCAGAACAATGATTCGATCTGCCTCTCCCAACTTATACGTACGCAGAACGATGCCTTTTGTCCTGTGATAGCGACTCACAATTCGCCGAACCGTCTGGAGCGTTGCTGGTATTCTTTGATTGCTTCGTGGAAGGTCTCTCTTGTGAAATCTGGCCAGAGGTCTTCAAGGAAGAGCAGTTCGCTGTATGCCGACTGCCAGAGGAGGAAATTAGAAAGGCGTTTCTCACCTGAAGTTCGGATAATGAGATCTGCGTCAGGCATTTGGTCTCGGTACAGGTATTTTGAAATCTTCTTTTCAGTAATTTTTGTTTCGTCAACTCCTGACTTGACGATTTCCTTTATGGCGTCAACGAGTTCAGCCCGCCCTCCATAATTGAATGCGACTGTGAATACGAGCCCAGTGTTTTTTTTCGTAAGTTGTCTAGCTTCTTCCATATCACTTAGAAGACCTTTGGGCATTCTCCAGTTTTCCCTTCCAATAAACTCGACCTTTACATTGCGTTCGTGAAGTTCATCTCGTCTTCGTCTAATAGTTTCACGATTGAAGTTGATTAGGAACTGAACTTCTTCTTTCGGCCGTTTCCAATTCTCTGTTGAGAAGCCGAAAACGGTGAGCCAAGGAATTCCGACTTCTATCGCTCCCTCAATACATTCAAATAGTGCTTCTTCTCCATGGAGGTGGCCTTCTGTTCTTCGCAATTTGCGTTGCTCGGCCCAGCGGCCGTTGCCATCCATGATGACGCCGACGTGATTTGGCAATGTTTTCGGATCGATTCCGAGTTCTACAATTTTTTTATTACTGAACCGCTTTGTTACCACATTGAAACGCTATCTCTCTCTGCGTTGGTATGGGTGTATTTACGTATTAGATATTGTTGTACGCTATATCCACCTTTTCAACGGTTTGGGGATCTAGGTTTTGGCCATGGCGTCAAGTCACGGAGATTGGGCAAATGCCGTTAGGTATTTTCATGGGAAAGGTGCTGCTCCGCGCCGATCAATACAGATCCCGTTCTTTACAGTTCTGATGCTGGGTTTATCTGTTCTGACCGTCGTTGCGTTGGTCGTTGAGTTCTCCTGATTGAATCACAATATAAAGTTGACCTTGTTTAATAACCAAGTCTCTCTATTTGACCTGGTCGTTTTTGCCAATTCTTATCAACATTGACTTGCAATTCAACGAAAGCGCCTTCCGCTAGTTGTTTCCTGACTTCAGTACCGACTTTTTTCAGATTTTCGCCCTTATGTCCGATAACAATCCCTTTTTGGCTTTCTCGCTCTACAAGAATTTCTATCCGGATTCGAGGCCATTCCCATTCGGTAACACGAGTAGCGATGGAGTGTGGTAATTCTTCTTTCATGATTCGGAGTAGTTGTTCCCTGACTAATTCTGCTACGAAATCCCGATCTGACATGTCAGTGGTTTGGCCGTCAGGGTAGAACATTGGGCCTTCGGGGATCTTTCCATTGAGGTATTCTAGTAACACCTCAAGTCCTTCTCCGGTCCGCGCTGAAACTGGAAAGTATTCTGCAAAATTGAATGCCGAAGCTTCAATTAATCTTTCTGCAATTTGGCTTTTCTTTGCTTTATCACATTTGTTAACTAGCACAATTGCTTCGCTTGGCAGTTTCTCTGCGATGAAACGGTCACCGGGGCCTATAGGTGCGGTTGCGTCTAGGACGAAGCACATTAGGTCAATATCGTTAAGTGCTGAGACAGCTTTAGTGTTTAATCTTTTACCTAATGATGTACGTGGCCGGTGAATTCCTGGAGTGTCCACGAAGATGATCTGAGAGTTAGTGTCATGCAATACACCTCGTATTTGATGTCTAGTTGTTTGTGGCTTATTCGAAGTGATTGCTATTTTTTCACCACATATCTTGTTAACCAATGAGGATTTGCCGACATTTGGCCTCCCAATGATTGATACGAAACCTGAACGATAACTGCCTTCATTTCCTGTTGTGGTTTTGCTAATATTTTTGTGTTTTTCTTTCGGGTCGTTCATGTAGTTTCCGACGTTGCTGGAGTAAATAAAACACGTGCGATTCTTCGCCCTTGTATTCTTTCAACTAAAAAATGGTGGTTATCCATTTGGACCACTTCTCCGACTTTGGGGACATGTCCAAGTGAGTTAAATATAAGACCTCCGACGGTGCTCCAATCACCTTCGGGCAGGTCAATGTCAAGAATTGCATCTAGATCATCTAGGTTGGCTCTTCCATTTACTCGAAGCCTCCCGTCATCAAGTTTTTCTATCATGGGTGGTTCCACATCAAATTCATCTACTATTTCTCCGACGACTTCTTCAATTAGGTCTTCAAGAGTTACTAAACCCGCGGTTCCTCCGTGTTCATCTATGACTATGGCTATATGGAACGTATCGGCCTGCATTTCTCTTAGCAATTGAGAGATTTTTTTTGATTCTGGCACAAACACTGGTTTACGCATGATTTGTGCGACCGGTTGAGTTTGCTCACCATCGCGTAGAGATTTCATTAGTTCTTTTGAGTACACAATTCCGGTTATGTCATCAATGTTTTTTTCGTAGACTGGGAGTCTACTAAATCCTCTATCAATAACGATTTCAATGGCTTCGTTTATGGTTTCTGTAGTTTTGACTGCGACTATGTCGGGGCGTGGAACCATTACTTCGTGGGCTACAGTATCTCCGAATTCAATCACATGTTCTATTAGTTGCCTTTCATCTTCATTGATGGCATCGCTTGCGGCTGCTTCTTCTGCGAACGCGAGCAGTTCTTCTTCTGACACCTCGCCTTCTGAGATTCCATTAGGGATTGTTGCTCCCATGCGTCGCACAATTCCGTTCGCCACCCATCGAAGCGGAGCTATAGATGACAATAGTTTTACGAGAGGTGCGGCTCGTGTTGCGCTTTTATCAGGGTGCGCTAATGCCCAGCTTTTCGGCAATGCTTCTGCTACCGCATAAAGAATTACGAGTTCCCCTACGAAAACTATTGCCAATTCCCATGCCCCCCAATGGCGTAGCACTAGGGCTGCAATGACAGTTGCGGCTCCGATTTGGCATGCTAAGACAACGAAAAGGATCGGGTGGAGCACGTGTTCTCTTCTTTCTATGAGTTCACGGAGAATGGCCGCTCCTTTCCGTCCTTCTTCGGTTAATGCTTCTGCACGCGCTGTACTCACTCTTGTGATAGCGGTCTCAGCTGAAGCAAGCAAAGCAGCAGCAGCTATGAGGATGATTAGGGCGATCAGTCCTATGACCTCTGATTGGCTCATGGCGTGTACAAGTCGGCGAGTAGTTGCTTTTCCCGACGTTTCATCATGAGGGAATCATCTGAGTATGCGTGGTCGTACCCGAGTATGTGCAGTATCCCATGTAATACAAGTAGAGCGATTTCTTCTTCGAAATCCTTCTTTTGCGCTTTAGCATTTTGCCGCGCTACGACGGGGCAAATTATGACATCTCCTAGAAGTTGCGGTGTGTCATTATCTGTTGGGTCATCGGCATCAATTGGGAATGCCAAAACGTCTGTTGGCCCATCTTTGCCCATGTGTGTTGAGTTGAGTTGAGACATTCTTTCTTCGCTTACGAAAATCAAATTGAGTTCACCACTTGGCGCATTTTCTGCGTGCAAGGTTGCTGAGGCAAGTTCCTTCCACCGGTTAATTTCAATGCCTGCTTCTGGGTGGCCTGAAGGGAGTTCTGTCCCGACGAAAACCGTCAAGAGGTTTTCTCTCTTTCTGATCTTTTCTCATATGCGTCCACGATTGCTTGAACTATGCGGTGGCGTACGATATCTCGGCTAGTTAAATGGACGAAAGCAATGTCATTAATTCCTTTAAGAATGCCTTCTAGTTCTCCTAAGCCACCGCGCCCGCCTGCTACATCTATTTGTGTCATATCTCCGGTCACGACAACCCTTGAACCAAATCCAATTCTCGTGAGAAACATTTTCATTTGCTCTGGAGTAGTATTTTGTGCTTCATCAAGGATCACGAAGGCGTCGTTTAGGGTACGTCCGCGCATGAATGCTAGAGGGGCTACTTCAATGATGGCCTCTTCTAGGAACCTTTCGACATTTTCTATTTCCATCATGTCGTAAAGAGCGTCGTAGAGAGGGCGGAGGTATGGGTCGACTTTTGCCATAAGGTCTCCTGGGAGGAACCCAAGACGCTCTCCAGCTTCAACTGCTGGTCGAGTAAGGATTATCCGTCGAACTTCTTTCGCTTGCAAAGCTCTTACTGCCATTGCGATGGCAAGCCAACTTTTCCCTGTCCCTGCTGGCCCAACACCAAATGTGATGACGTTGTTCGCTATAGCTTCTATGTATTGTTTTTGTCCTTTAGACTTTGGTCGGATGGTCCGTCCTCTAATTTTGAGTATTTCAGAACTGAATATATCTGACGGTTTTTCATCGGCAAGTACCATATCAATTGATCTTCCTAAGCTCGTCGCATCAATTACATGGCCATTTTCTAGCAAGATAACCATTTCTTCAAAGAGCGCTCCGACTTTCGCTGCGCTTTCGCCTTGTATTGATATTTGGTTTCCGCGGGCGTGAATGGTTGCATCGGGGAAGGCTGCCTCTATTGACTTAAGGTGCAGGTCTCTCTCACCGAAAAGGCCGGGCATGAGGTGGTTGCCTGGGATGCTAATTTTGACACTGGATTCACTCATCGTCGTTTCTAGGGTATTGCAATGTGGTGGTATTGCCAAGATATTTCTGAAGTTCGCTGAACTGGTGAAGTATTAGGAAAGTTCAATTATGATTTTTCCGGTGTTCAGATTCTGTTCCATCCTCGTATGGGCTTCTGCTATATCACTTAGTGACTTGACGGAATCAACATGTACTTTGAATTCGCCGTTGGTAAATTTTGGCAGCATTTGGTTACTGAATTTTTTCGTTAAATCAATTTTTTCTTGTTGAGAACGAGTTCGCAGAACTGTTCCAATCAGTGTTAATCGCTTTTGGAGGACGATACCTAGATTTATTTCAGGTTTTTCTGCCCCCATCAATCCCACTTGTACGATTGTTCCTTTGGCGGCAATTGATTTGAGGTTTTTCGCAAGGTATTCCCCTCCCACCAAGTCAATTATGACGTTGACGCCATTATTGTTCGTCCACAGGCCAACTTCTTTCACAAAATCTTTCTTCGTATAGTCGATTGCCAGTTCTGCTCCTAGTTTTCGGCAGATTTCCGTCTTTTGGGTAGAGGCGGTAGTAGCTACGTTCGCTCCAATATTTTTTGCTATTTGGATTGCTGCAGTGCCCACACCAGATGCTCCGGCATGAATGAGACATGTTTGACCGAACTGAAGGTTCCCTTTATCTATGAGCGCATCAAACGCGGTAAGCCAAGCTTCAGGTATTCCGGCAGCTTCCTGGAGAGAAATATTTTTCGGGACTTCCATGACTTGTTTTTCATGCACCGTAAGGAATTCTGCGTATGCTCCACCTGCAACGATCCCCATGACAGCGTCCCCTTCTTTATATAGGGTTGCTTTATCGCCATGTGCGAGAACAGTTCCAGAGAACTCAAGTCCCGGTATCTCATATTCTGCTGGTGGACCTGGATAAAAACCTTTTCTTTGGAGAATGTCCGCTCTATTTAACGCGGTTGCTTCCACTTTGATCAACAGTTCTTCTTTTGCTGGTTTCGGAGTGGGGATTTCTTTTATTTGGAGTGCCTCTATCCCTCCATGTTCTTCAAGCACAATGGCTTTCATTTAAGTTTCCCTAGTTCTCTGCGCTCGTTCTCGTAGTTCATATTTTAGAACTTTCCCTGATGCGTTTAGCGGGAGAGTTTCTAGAAATTTAATGACCCGAGGAGTTTTATAGTTTGCCATTTCTTGCTTGCACCAGTTAATTATTGCGTCGGCATTGGGTGTTTGGCCGCTAGTTGGAACAACGAAGGCATATCCGATTTCGCCCATGCGTTCGTCTGGGATTCCCACGACTGAAACTTGTCCTATTTGTGGGTGGCGTAACATAGCTGCCTCAACTTCTGCGGGGTATACGTTAAAGCCCCCATTTATATACATGTCTTTTTTTCTATCGGTTATCGCAATGTTTCCTTCTGAATCCATAATTCCGATATCGCCAGTATGGAGCCACCCATTCTTATCAATGGTTTCTGCTGTTTGCTCTGGGTCGTTGAGATAACCAAGCATGACGTTATATCCTTTGACAACAATTTCTCCTGGGTGTCCCCGCTCAACTTCTTGTCCGTCATCGGTAATGATTTTGACCTCCATTCCAGGCATAGCCCTTCCTGAGGTATTTGCAATAGTTTCTGGGTCATCATCGTGCCGGCACATCGTCGCTAATCCAGATCCTTCGGTTAGGCCATATCCAGTAACTACTTTTTCAAACCCCAAGTGTTCCCTCATTTGAATGATCATTTCCACGGGAATGGCTGCCGCCCCTGTTACTGCTAGCCGCAGAGATGACATATCAAAATTTTCCAAATTCGGGTGGTTAAGGATCGTTTGGTATATAGCAGGAGGTCCTGGAAGCATTGTGATTTGATCTTTGGGCACTCGTTCCATCACTTGTTGAACATCAAATACGGGATGCGGAAGGATACATGACCCTTTCATTAGACAAGCTAGAATTCCGGCATTTAATCCAAATGAATGGAAGAAAGGGTTAATGATGAGATAACGGTCTCCTTGTTGAAGCCCAATAATATCTGCCCAATCGTTATATCCTCGAACGATTGCAGCGTGTGTCAACATCGCTCCTTTAGGAGCTCCAGTTGTTCCAGAAGTAAACATAATGTGGCAAAGGTCATTACCATCAACTGCATCTTTGCGTTCCAGTAGTTCTTCTTCCGGACAACGACTGGAACGCTGAACGAATTCGGAAAATGGTGTTGTTTCTCGATTTGGGTTCCCTCTGAGAATAATGATTTCAGTTAGGTTTTCTTCAGCCTCAGTTTCTTTGAGCAAGTCAACGTAATTAATATCGAGGAAATCTGTCACGGTGAAGAGGATCTTTGCTTCTGTTTGTTCAAGAACGTACGCTGCTTCTCTCCCTTTGAATCTAGTGTTTATTGGCACTAACACAGCACCCGCTACGTGCACTCCAAGCGCCGCTATGACCCATTCCCATGTATTGGGTGCCCAGATAGCAACTCTGTCACCTGCCTTTACACCAGTAGCTATAAGTGATTTGGCAGCTTGATGGATCGCTTGTCGTAAATCAGTAAAGTTCCAATCTATTTCTCCATCAACAAGTGCTTGCTCATCACCGAAGGTTTCACAAGATGCATCTATAAGTTCAGGTATGGTTCGCCAATTCGCTTCATCCATGGTGGTTAAGCCTATAGCGAGTTTCGGAGTCAAGCGAACAGAATGATTGGTTCCTACTGAAGTCCGCCATAGGTTCCACCTGCTACGGGAAGGGCCGCGCCGGTGATATAGCCTGCTTGTTCGGAGCAAAGGAATGCCGCTATCTTTCCAAAGTCTTCTGCTGAACCAATTTTCTTCGCAGGAACTCCGGTTGCTAAGTCTTCTAAATTTTTGTCTCCGTATAGATCTTTAACTCGGTCAGTTGCGTGGAATCCTGGCTGAATTGAGTTAACGGTTACCCCATCTGCAGCTATTTCTAATGCCAGGGTTTTTAAGAAACCTGTTGCCCCTGCTCTTGCAGTATTAGAGAGCATGATATTGGGTATTGGTTGACGAACAGAGATGGACGTAATTGCGAGTACCCTCCCCCATTGCTTATTCTGCATTTCTGGCACTGCTTCTTTACACATTGCAACAACTGACATCAAATTAAGTTCTAATGCTGAGAGGTACTGGCTGAGATCAGTTGACGCAAAAGTTCCCGGTGGAGGTCCTCCAGCATTTGTAACAAGAATCTCAATGCTGGAGTCCAGCGCTTCCTTTGCTCTTTCGATGAGTTGAGTTGATCCTTCTACTGATGAAACATCTGCGATGATGGGTATCGCTTCCGGAATATTTTCTGCAGCTTGATGAAGTCGTTCTTCGTTCCGCCCAGATATTACAACCTTGCAACCTGCATCAGCTAATGCTTTTGCTGTTGCATAGCCGAGACCAGCTGAAGAAGCCGCTACAAGTGCTGTCCGTCCAGCGATGCCTAAATCCATATATAAATCGTAGCCGTTAGAGGGAGATTTTTCTCTTCCCTCTTTATTTGTTAGGAATTATTTAACGCTCGTCCAAGAAGCACTTTGGATAGATGTCTTCTGTAGTCTTCTTCGCCATGCATATCCGATGGTGGAGTTAGGCCATCATCAGCTAGGGCCGCCACATCAGAGTTTGCTTCTCCGGATTTGAGTGCTACTTCAGCTGCGGATGCGCGAACAGGTGTTGTTCCCATATTGATCATCCCTATCCCTGGATTATCACTGTGTTGAAGAGCGCACCCTACGATCGCCCAGTCTTGGGCTCTGCGGTTAAATTTTTGGAAAGACCATTCTTGTCCTGTAAATTTCGGAATTTGTATCTCTGTTAAGAGTTCATCTTCAGCAACAGCTGTTTCCCAAAAGTCAGTAAAGAAATTGTCGGCTTCTATTTTTCTTTCTCCATTTGGTCCTGCAATTATCAGATTTGCTCTTGTCGCTAGAATGACAGCGGGTAAGTCTGATGCTGGATCTCCGTGACATAAGGAACCTCCTATTGTTCCTCTGTTTCGCACTTGAGGATCTCCTACATGTCCTGCTGTATGTGCCAAAAGGGGAATGTGTTCTTTCAGGAGATCTGATTGTTCGACAAGTCTATGTCGGGTTAAAGCACCAACTGCTATGTAGTCACCCTTATCTTCTATGAAGGAAAGGTCATGTACTCCTCCTATGTCGACAAGGACCTCTGGGTTTGCTAAACGGAGTTTCATGAGAGGAAGTAGTGAATGGCCACCAGCAATAATTTTTGCTTCATCCCCGTATTCTTTGAGTAGAGCGATTGCCTCTTCAGCAGATGAGGCTGGTTTATAGTCAAATTTTGCTGGAATCATGATCCTTCTCCGATTTCTACGGGGATCCCGTCGGGGTTTTCTGCAGCCCATTGAATTGATCTCACAATCATTTCGTATCCGGTGCAACGACATAGATTACCTTCGAGGTGTTCTCGGATCTGCCCTTCGGTGGGGTTGTCGATTTCGTTTAGGAGAGCAGTTCCTGCCATGAGCATCCCCGGTGTGCAATATCCACATTGAAGCCCATGTTCTTGCCTGAAGCCTTCCTGTATTGGCGTATATGGTCCGTCAGGCGGGGCAAGTCCTTCAACTGTTTGCACTTCTTGATTCGTTGCTTGGACTGCCAACACAGTGCATGATTTAACTGCTTCCCCATTGAGTAAGACAGTGCATGCTCCACAGTTGGAGGTATCACAACCTACGTGTGTTCCAGTTAGCTGGCAATCTTCTCTGATGAAATGCACGAGAAGTGTTCTCGGATCCACTTCAGCCTCATGCGATTTTCCATTGACTGTGATTTCTATTGGAAATGTCATTTTGCACCTCCTTGGAGGATTCTCCAGATTTTTTGTGGGGTTGCGGGCATATCAACGTGGGTCACACCTAGGTGGCGTAACGCATTGACAACAGCGTTGATGACTGCAGGTGGTGCACCAACAGAACCTGATTCTCCAATTCCTTTCGCTCCGAGAGTGTTATTGGGTGTTGGTGTGCTAATTCTACTAGAAGTAAAATTTGGGAGTTCGGGGGCTGCAGGGATGAGGTAATCAACAAATGTTCCTGTCGTTGGTTGGCCGTTCTCGTCATATTTGACTTCTTCATAGAGTGCTTGCGCTATTCCCTGCGCTACTCCGCCATGTACTTGGCCTTCAGCTAATAAAGGGCTAATTACTGTTCCACAGTCATCAACAAGGTACATGTTTCTGATTCGAGTATCACCGGTCTGTTTATCTATTTCAACAACGCAACCATATGCTCCCGAGGGGAAGCTGAAATTTGGAACTTGTTGAAGTACTGTTGTGTCGAGTGACCCTGGTTCCATATCTTCAGGTATTTCTAGTGGTCTAAAACTTGTCCATGCGACTTCGGCCCAACTTACAGTTTGTGATGGAGTGCCTTTCACAGAGAAGTTTCCATCTTCAACCGTTAAGTCTTCAGGGTTTGCTTCTAAAAGGTGGGCTGCTACTTGCTTCGCCCGTTCTACAATTTTTACGGAAGCGGTTTTGACTCCTTCACCTCCAACAGCAACTGCTCGGGATCCGAGCGTGCCGATTCCTTGAGGGATCGTTGCCGTATCACCATGTCGAACGGATATTTTGTCAAATTCTATGCCGAGATAGTCTGAGGCGATTTGTGCGAATGTTGTTACGGTGCCTTGCCCATGTGGGGAAGCGCCTGTGTAAATAATTGCTGATCCATCGGGTTGTATTCGAACCTGAACTGATTCCCAGGATCCAAGGTGGCCGAATCCCTCCAAGGAACCAGGAGGTCCAAATCCTGCTATCTCTAACCAACTTGCGAACCCTACGCCTAAAAGTGGCTTGTTAGGATCCTCTCGATTCTCTTCCTGTTCAGCTCGTATGGCATCGTAATCCATGATATTGAGGAGTTCGTCCATACAGCCGGCGAAGTTTCCGCTGTCATAGACAGCTATTTCGGAGTGTGTAGCGTATGGGAAATTCTCAGTTGGAATGTAATTTCTTCGCCGTACTTCAACTGGGTCCATTTCTAGGGAATAGGCTATTTGATCTATGGCTCTTTCAATGAGGTAGCTAGCTTCAGGTCTACCAGCCCCCCTGTATGCTGCCACTGGAGTTGTGTTCGTGACAACATTTTTCCAGGCAACTGAGACGTTTGGGATTGTGTAACAACCGGCGGCCATTGTTGTTGTGAGTGCAGGTAAACCCATGCCCGTAGGATCGGCATACCCCCCTTGGTCTTGGTAGACCATGACTCTCAGAGCCAGTATTTTCCCTTCATCATCAAAGGCAATATCAACATCTTGTTCTTGCGCTCGACCATGGTACATCTGTGTCATGCATTCGCTTCGCGTTTGCGTGTATTTGATTGGCCGACCCAATAATTTTGAAAGGGTAGGAGCTACGAATAGTTCCGGAGTGAAGTTAACTTTTGCACCAAATCCGCCACCTACATCGGGAGTGATGACTCGACATTGATCTTGGGCTATCCCTAACCATGAACTTACCGTATTTCGAAGATGGTGGGGTGCTTGAAAGCTTGCCCATAACGTCAATCCTGACGGTCCGTAGTCGGCGAGACACACAAGGGGTTCCATGGGAGCGGGGGCGCATCTATTATTCACGATGTGCATTGAGACGTTATGGGGAGCAGCATCAATGGTTTCTTGATGATCATCGGGGCTGGGGACTTCCATCACGACATTTGATCCGATTTCTTCGTACAGAAGCGGGGCATTCTCTGCCATAGCTTCGCTTAGACTAGTGACGACTCCTAAAGGTTCGTAGTCAACAAAAACCAATTCAGCGCCATCTGCTGCCGCATACTGATTTTCGGCTACGACAACAGCGATCGCTTCGCCAACAAATCGCACTTTCCCCTTGGCTAAAGTTGGGCGTTCAAGTCCTGGTACTCCGGGAAGTGGTGCGAGTTCGAGGTTTTCGGCAGTCCAAACACCGATGACGCCTTCGCATTCAAGTGCAGCACTAATATCTATGTCTTTGATTTGAGCATGTGCTTCTATGCTTCGGA
>Ga0066836_10000530_pt1 | contig 18549 bp, 14 predicted proteins | sample ETNtaG_18_FD_71568 | JGI IMG/M metagenome (GOLD analysis project Ga0066836, IMG submission 71568) | Marine microbial and viral communities from oxygen minimum zone, Eastern Pacific Ocean - ETNP201302SV91 | ecosystem: Environmental > Aquatic > Marine > Oceanic | place: Pacific Ocean: Eastern... | reverse complement strand
GTCCATGAAGAAAGAGCAAATTATTGTGTTTACGATCATAATGGACGAGCCGACAATGAATACGGTGGGAACGAAGTAAGTTTGATGGAAGGGGAGCATTGGCTCAAGAACCGAACCAGCAACATCAGAGAGTCCAACTCTCAATCCCGGATAGAACATTAGTAGGATCATCATACCTAGGAGTAGCATCATAGGCAGCATCATCGAAGCCATCGCATCGGCTTGAGCATCCCCTCCTGCCTGTGTTGAGGCCATGATACTTCGACGGGCCGGAATAAGAATAACGCTTCGGTGTTAGGATAGCGAAAATTTGTCATCTCAAGACAGAGTATTGCCACACACAACGCAGATCGAGGATCCTATGTCAACTTCGAAACCACAAGCATGGCACTGGTGAGTTCTGTCTTCTGAGTCTTCAGTTCCTTCTTCTTCGATTTCTTCATTGTCGCTTTCTTTCTTCTTGGACCCCACGTTGCTATCACCTTCCTCAGGAGTCATAATCTCGGGGCTCAATAGATTTGTTTGCTCGGAGGGGTCCTCGATCCTCTCTTTTGACGGGGGAGGCAATGATTCTTTCTCTTTTTCCAACCACTGTGGGACATTGGGTTCCTCGTCAACCTCTTCTCCAAAGGTTGCACCGTGGAAGTCCTGGGCATCGGAAACCTTGTACTCTGCTTCTGGATCTCCTTGAATTGTGTACAATACTTCGATTCTCTCATCTTGAAGAATCCGTCCGACTGCCCAACTTACCTGAGTCCCATCTCGAGCCGATTCCTTGGTAATCGAGGCGTCTCTTTCCCCTTCTTTGTCTGATCTGATGATCGAGTCCTCTATTGAGAAAGTACCCGGTACGACGTCGTGAAGGACAAGATCCTCAAGGGCACTATCAGAACTATTGTAGAACATTAACATGATTTCGTACTGCCCGGGTTTCCCCCCTGGAAATACTTCTTTTCCGGTGCTAATATTCCTCCTCTTATGGACTACTGAAATCATAGGTGGCTTCTCCACAATTCTAGTAGCAACGGGACCGAATCGCTCGGAGCTGAAATCAACTTTGATTGGAGCAACTAGTAATTGATTTCTTGGGGAAGGATCGGGTGCAATCAAGGGGTATCGAATTACAACGGCCTTTCCTGGATTTAATCCAAGTGGTGCTGAGGTACCAATAGTCATCCTAAGACTATGGCCGTCTTTGTCGGGAGAGAGGTGCTTATCTTCCAACTGAGTCCCGTTTACAATATCTATCCGATATTGATCCTCATTGAGTTCTGTTCCCTCTATCTCAATTGAGATATCTTCAGTGGATGGGATCTCGAAAATCCCCGGAATATCATCTAGAACTCTTAGCACATTTATCTCAGAGGTACCATTATTCTCAAGAGTGATTACTGTATCAACATCAGAAGAAACGTAGGATTTAATCCTTGATTTATCGAATCTCTTCTGTAGAATAGCATCCAAAACTGTTAGTTGTTGCTCCTTCAATTCTATAGTTCCAGTGGATTGGACAGAAACTCGGGGGAGAATGGAGAACCGAATCTCTTGAGTAAAGCTTGGTTGGTCATCAGATTCTACACGTTTTACCATTGAGTCCCATTTTCCCTCTGGAGGCACATCTTGCCTGATATCTGAGACGTCCAGAATTGGCTCTTTCCTACCAACAAGCCTAACTGTGGCTCCCGAAAGAGAAACCACGAAGGAAGACTTGTTCTCGAAAACGCAGGTGCAATGCCAAACACCCGGCCTGTCATCTTCTTCTGCATTCACGTAAGAAAATTGTCGACCGGACCCGCTAACTCTATCGAATCGGACTCTTGAAACAGAGGCTTCAGAAGAATAGGTGGCTGAGGTCACTCCCGCATTAATCTTGTTCACCGATTCAGTACGTATCCTAGCAGAAATTGATAGAGACCTAGTCTCCCCAATATTCATCCTGCCAATATCCCAAACTACCGAATCCCCTTCAACACTGTATACACTATCGTCAGGAAGAATGAATGATTTTGGTATGGTTCTCTTCACCTCAACATCGTACAGGGGTGCAGGTGAAACATTCTCTATCTCGATATTTATTTCCACCTCTTGAGGGGAATCAGAGAAAACCAGGGAGAGGCTGGGTTCCTCACTCCGAGTACTCTCTGTGTCTATTGACTCCTTTAGAATCAGCATCCTTGTTCCTGAAGCGGTATATGGGATCGCGGTTTCTTCGGTTGGATCTAATTCTTTGACTGATGAAACCTTGTCCCCGAAATCTGTAGAATCAATGGACTCAAGATGGACCTCGATATCCCAAGCCCTGTGTTTCTTACTTGAATTACGAAGTATCAACTCACCGTCAATTAATTGCTTCCTTATTGACCCATCTGGATTCAATATAGAAGTCTCGTTTTCACTTAGAGTGGCATGAAGTTTGTCTCCTGGGATTGAATCAACTTCGGAGGTAGTTCTTAGGAATGGAGAAGGACGCGAGGGGATTGACAATTCTGATTGCTTGAATTCGGACTCTCTGACTAGGTCAAACGCGCCGATGGCTTGGGCGACTTCTGAGTTCTCTTCTAAATCTCTATTATAATCATCTGGTAACTGAGGGGTTTCTGATGAAATTAGTGCATCGAAAGCATCCTTAGGATTGGTTCCGCCATCATTTTCTGCTAGATTCCAGTCACCTTCCAAGGAAGACAAAGAATCAGCCAATGAGTCTATCGAAGAAATATCTTCAGCTTCTAAAATAGGCTCGAGGGGGGACGAAGGGGGTGCTTCTGGCTCCCCTTCCTGCTCTTCGCCTTCGAAACCGGGCGGTGGAAGGGGGTCTTCTATCCTTATTTCTTCACTATCTTGGTGTTCTTCTACATCCAAACCTAGTAGCATCCTCCTAGCGGCATCATGATCAATGACTACAGGGGCTTCAGATTCCTGTTTTTCTTCAATAATAGGAAAATCTGACGATGGGGATCCCATTGGCGGGGGAGGGAGCGGGAATCCAGGTGGTGGTGGCGGTGGGGGCCCCTCAAAAGAAGAAGATTTAGGGGCATTTTCTTGATTTTCTTCCCCTTCCTCTTCGTCATGAGAATTTTGGTCCTCAACCATGAAATGTCCCTCAGGGTAATAACTCACGAGTGACAGGTTCGTTTAACGGTTGCCTGATAAGAAAAGATGATTGTTTATCTAAGAACGTTGAAGGCGGAAACGTCTTCGGCAAATATATGAGCTCCAATGATGGAACTACCCCTCCCGTATTGTTTGTTGTTGGGACTGCTGGTGCAGGAAAGAGTTCACTAGTTACATCTTTTCAGAGATGGGCTCGATTTTTGGACATAGATGTGTTAGCGGTGAATCTGGATCCCGGTGCCGAGAGGGTTCATTATGATCCAGAGTTCGATGTTAGAGATCTAATTTCATTATCCGAAGTAATGGATGAATATGATTTGGGGCCAAATGGTGCTCAAATCCTAGCAGCCGATCTAGTTGCTTCCCAAGCAGAGGATGTTTTTCAGGAGATAGAGGGGCTAGCTGGTGACATTATGATAGTAGATACTCCTGGGCAAGTCGAGCTCTTTGCTTTCAGGGAGGCTTCCAGTCACCTTGTCCATGTTCTAGGGCAAGGAAGGGCGTGTCTAATTTTCTTGTTTGACCCATTGTTATCAAGCACCCCAAGCGGATTTGTTTCACAGATGCTGCTATCTTCCATCGTTCACTTCAGACTTGGCCTACCCACTGCTAATTTCCTATCTAAATCAGACTTATTGGAACCGGATACTCTAGAAAGAATCCTAGAATGGGGGGAGAACTTGGATGTTTTAGAGGCTGCTTTGTTTGATGAATCGTCGACTCAGAGTAATTTTGATGGGGGAGGGCAGCGGGCAGAATTTGCAATTGGCCAACTCAGGATGATGCAACATGCTGCCATTCAACCAGGGCTCATTCCGCTATCAAGCGAGATGGAAGAGGGGCAGGCGGATGTGCTAAGTTTCGCACAAAATATCTTTGGGGGCATGTCAGATGCCAAAGATGGATTTGCAGGAGATATTGATTATGAGAGACAATGAGGCAAAGGTCGACCTTCTAGCAATTGACGATCTTTCTGAGAGGTTTTCTGAGATTATTGATTGGGCAATTAGAATAAAGAGTGACGAAGAAGCACTATTTGACTTCAAACCCCTGGATGGAATGTCGATTGGGTCAATTTATGAAAAACCATCAACTAGGACCAGGGTCTCTTTTGAGGTCGGAGTAAATCGTCTTGGCGGTCAGCCAATCACCCTACTTGCTAGTGATCTACAACTTGGAAAAAGTGAGACAATAGCGGACACTGCTGCTGTTCTCTCCAGATACATGGACTGCATTACATACAGATGCTTCGGTCATGATGATGTAATGGAACTGGCCAAGCATTCCAAAGTACCAGTAATCAATGCTCTGTCTGACCTTCACCATCCCTGTCAAGCTGCGGCCGATATGATGACTATTGTTGAGAATTCAAATAGGGTTAATGGACATGTGGCATGGGTTGGAGATGGAAACAACGTTCTGCATGATCTATCACTTGGTTGTGCAATGCTAGGTTTCGATATGAAATATGCGACCCCAAATGGTCTCGATCCTAATGAAGAAATCATGAGTAGGGTTCTGAGGATTGCAGAAGGATCCGGGTCTAAGATCAGAGGATGCAATAGTCCTGAAGAGGCAGTAACCGGTGCCGGAGTAGTATATACTGATGTTTTCGTATCAATGGGGGAAGAGAACATAGAAGGAAAAATGGGCTCCTTCGATGGTTTTCAAGTGAACGAAGATTTAGTATCTAACGCTGATGAAAACTACCTCTTCATGCACTGCCTTCCAGCGCATAGGGGGGAAGAAGTGACGGATGGGGTAATTGATTCACCGAATAGTGTTGTTTTCGATCAGGCGGAAAACAGAATGTGGGCACAAATGTCAATTCTGACATTCCTGTGTAACGAAGCAGCGTGGCAGACTTATTGGGAATTACGCTAACTAGGAATTAGTGAAATCACCAAGAATGCTAACAGGCAAAGTTGCATCGAACTCTTGATTAGTTTCTGCGCATGATGATCCTCTTCGGAAAATAGCCTAGGTTTTACCATCATCAGTGACACTACGGATGGAATAACGAAAATCACATGCCAATCAGTAAAGATGTGGAAAAATGGGAGGAATGGTGAGAGCATTGCAACTAGAGCCAGAACAAGTAGAACGGCGGCTACAGAACGTGCCCTGTCAACTCCCGCACTCATAGCGAATGTGTCCCTCCCTCGATCACCATCCATATCTTCGATGTCTTTCACAATCTCCCTAGAGAGATTATACAAGAAGCCTATCAAAAAAACAATCCATGCTCTGTCGTCAAATGGTTTCGAAACACTGGCAGCACCCAATATTATTACCAGACCCACTGAAATGCTAATCGCTATATTTCCGGGTAATCCTTTATCCTTCATCCCATAGCTAAACCTGGACCCTGATTCATAGTTGAACAATAGGAAAAGCGCGAGGATCCAGATGATCAAAGATGGAATCCAATTTTTTACTCCCATCTCCCCGATGAAAGAGACATATCCAGCAGCCATCAGAGAAGATAATGACAACAGGGCAGTGATTTGAATTCCCCTTTTAGCGGATGTTGATGCTATTGCTCCGGATGGAAGAGGCCTATTCGGCCTGTTGATTCGATCAATTTCGATATCAAGGTAGTCATTAATGGCGTTCCATGAGAACATGAATAGCATCACTGAAAAGGAGTGAAAGAACGTAATTACTGCGTATTCGCCACTTGGGAGGCCCCTGGATGCCAATATAGATCCCAGAAACACGCCAAATATCCCAGTTACTGAGTTCCCTACCCTGAAGAGGGAGAGCCAGGGTTGGACTGATGCGCGTGCTTGCACAGTTCATTGAAGAAGTGACTTTGCCTTCATCCCTTCCCCATCTAATTTGAAGGCAGAAGAATTTCCTGGGAGAGTCCCCAAACACAGACAGTGTAGACGCTGCCTCTGAATGGTCCACGAACGTGCCCCACCTTTGAGAACCTAGTATCCTTTGCCATGATGTTACCAACCTGATTCATGGTTGCCCCCCATCGGAATCTACCGTTAAGATGATCAAAAATCTCAACCGTATTGGCAGTCCCTTTCTCCTCGAGGAGACAAAGCACCTCTTCCCGTAGTCTCCTTGTACGTGACATCAAGAAACCTCCACTTTAATTGGCATTGAGGAAATCATTCTACTATGCAATCCAGCCCACCCCATAGGGCTAAGTTCAATGGAAACCGGTACTCTCGTAAAAGGCATCCATGATTGATTGTCTTCGATCAAACCTGAATAGGTGACGATTTTGGCATTATTATTCTGATCTGATTTATTTGAGGTGACCTTTAGGCTCGAAAGAGGAACCACTTGACGTGGTTCTGGCCTTTTCTTGTACCTCATTCCAGTGTATCGCTTTTGTGTGCTAATCATGACTCTATGTGTGGCCTTAGACATATTAACGAGGTCGAAAGAGACGAGTGTGAAAGTGAAAGTGAAATTCTCTCGGATTTTTGCAATGCATCGTTTTGAAATAGAGACAGTCCTTCCCTAAGGTGCCGCTCGTGTGGTGTAGTTCGGTCCATCATGTCGGACTCTCGATCCGTCGACCCGGGTTCAAATCCCGGCACGAGCACCAAATCAGATAAAACTCGCATTACAGTCATAAGTCCACCTTCGTTCGAGTGGTAAGGTCATATGCGTATAGAGCGTGATCTGAAGCTTACTTTCGACGATGTTCTAATTCGTCCCAAAAGGAGTACCTTGATCTCGAGGTCGGATGTGGACCTAGTAAGGTCGTTCAAGTTTAGACACACGAGTGAGATCTGGTCGGGAATACCCATAGTTGCTGCAAACATGGATACTACCGGACTATTCTCAATTGCTGAAGTTCTACAAGGGCACAGGATGCTAACATGCACACAGAAATTCTACTCGACCAGGGAATTCAGAGAAGCATGGGACGGGGGGGTTGATCCGGGGTGCATAGCAGTGACCTGTGGCTCTACTGACGAAAGCTTTGATCTACTGAAGAGGAAGATGGCTACCGACGAGGGTTTGAAGATGATATGCATTGACGTTGCAAATGGGTATCGAGAAGTATTCCTCCAGTTTGTCAAGAGGGTACGGGAAGAGTTCTCGGACAAGATAATCATTGCTGGAAATGTTGCGACAAGGGAGATGACCGAAGCTCTGATTCTAGCTGGTGCTGACATAGTGAAAGTCGGAATCGGCCCTGGTTCGGTTTGCACGACAAGAAAGGTTGCTGGTGTTGGTTATCCACAACTATCGGCAATATCCGAGTGCGCTGATGCTGCACACGGACTAAACGGCCATGTGATGTCCGATGGTGGATGCTCTTCCCCCGGAGATGTCGCCAAGGCATTTGCCGCTGGGGCTGACTTTGTAATGCTTGGAGGGATGTTTGCAGGGCATGATGAGTCTGGGGGGAAAGTAATCGATGGAGATGGTGGCGAACAATACAAATCATTCTATGGTATGTCATCAGCTAAGGCAATGGAGACTCATTATGGGGAGGTTGCAAACCACAGAGCCCCGGAAGGAAAAGAAGTCAGAGTTCCTTATCGTGGACCTTTGGAAGTCACAATCCAGTCAATTCTAGGGGGCATAAGATCTGCTTGCTCATACGTTGGGGCTAGGAGGATAAAGGACCTCCCCAAATGTACAACTTTCATTCGAGTTAGCATGACTACGAATGAAGTATTCCAGCAGTTCAATGTCGACTAATCGTAGTTGTTGCATAGTTCTCCTTGCGAAGGGAAGCTGGTCGGGTCCTTCGGATTGGTGTTCCATCGGCTCTCGCACTTATTCACGAAGCCATCACCGTCCGAGTCGATCATTGCATCCGAAGGGTCGTGAGGATCGTATCCGAAATAGTACTCCCACCCGGCCCACATGTCGTCACTATCCTGATCCTGGTGGAAGACCTCAGAACCATCATTCCATTTATCTCCGTCAGTATCGTTTTTGATGGGGCTAGTACCGTTCTGATACTCTTCGAAGTTTGTGTAGTTCTCTAAATCGTCATAGAATAAAGACCCCTCACTGGAGAACGGGTCTATGTGACACTCGAAATCCTGGGCGTCGTCCCAACCAGGGCAATACCGATACATTAGATTGGTCCTGTTGAGCCCATCATTGTCCATATCCTCGCTACCGTCGTTAATTCCGTCTAGGTCTGAATCAGGCATCCTCGGATCCATGGGACCCCTTGAACCGAGAGCGTTCAGAGTGTTATTGTCAACAAGCCCTAGTTCTATGGCCTCTTCGGAATAGCTGACTTCCCATCCGTCGGGAAGCCTGTCCCCATCGGTGTCGTCGTCTACAGGATTGGTGTCCCACCTGTCGGGAGCCTCTAGGGAGTTCTGCAGAGTGTCATTATCTATGTCGTATATCGAGTCGATTGGAGAGCCAAATGAGGGGTCTAGTGCCCATCTTCCCTCGTCGGGTATCGCGAATCCGGATAGATTCATCTCATGCAAGAAGTATTGTGGGTCAAGGACCCCATCGTCATTCCTATCTCCAGATGAGTCGAAGCCAGAGACGAAGTTGATCCAGATCCACCCACCTGGACCTTTTCCACATTCGACCATAGATTCACAACCAGGGGGAAGCCAATTAGAAGTAGAAATCCAAAGGCTGTGACTGTTTGTGTTCTCTTGAACTGAGAAAACCTGCATCTCCCATCCATCGGGTTGCCCATCTGCATCCGTATCGTTGAGGAGTGGGTTTGTTGCGCCCTGCCATGGTCTTGGAACAAATAGGACTTCACTGCCGTCATTAAGACCATCATTGTCGGTATCGGCATTATTGGCATGGGTAACGTATAGGTCGAGTCCGTCTACGACCTCCTCACCGTCCTCAAGGCCGTCATTGTCGGTATCAAATGCAGATGCGTTTGTGAAGTAGTAGACCAATGTTCCATTATCGTACCAAGGATGCCCGTCAACAGCCTCCCTGTAGTCTTCAAGGCCATCGTTGTCAGTATCCTTGTCCGTGGCATTAGTGAATGTCTCATAGTACTCAACGGCATCGGATAGCCCATCCTTGTCAGTATCAAAGACTCCGGGGTCGGACCTGACGATAACTTCCCTAACCCCAAAGTCCACGATTCGAATCTTCCAACCTATCACCTCAATGCCATCTATGAGCCCGTCGGCATCGGTGTCTGGAACTAGAGGATCTGTTGATCTCCCATCGACGACCCCATCGCCATCTCTGTCCCTTGCATTATACTCATCTAGATTTGTGAACCTCTCGTGCTGTTCGACTACGGTAACCAGTGACTGGAGACGGCTTTTTACCTCGTCATCGACTTCAACGTGGATGTGGTAAACCCAACCGGAAGTCTCTGTCTTCACGGGGATGTTGATGTAGTTACTATCCACAACCGTTCGAACCCAGAGGACCGTTCTATTCGCCTGGACATATTCTCCGGGGACGACATCGATTCTCTCAATCGTAGTTGCTCCAACCATATCCTTGTAGGTCACTGAACCATCTTTGTCGGCATCATAACCGTCGAAATCGGGATCATCGTCAGCGTTACTACCATCGTTCGGATGGATTCCACTTAGGAACTCCCAGCCATCTGGCATGCCATCCTGATCGGTATCGGGATCTAGAGGATTGGTAAAGTTCGACGGCCCCCAGTCATAAGAAACAGAAAACTCCTCAACGTTATTCAGGCCATCCCCATCAGTATCGCCATATGCATCAGTCGAGTTTGCTGGATTTAGGAACCAATTGTAATCTGTATCAAAGGAGTAGCAGAATTCGAAGCCATCTGGCATTCCATCTCCATCAGTATCCCAGTCCCCAGGTCCGTTCATCCTCCCATCCCCATCCATATCCTCATTGAACCAGTTGGGGTTGTCCAACGGGTTCTTCTTCTGTAGTGTGGTCTGAATTCCACCGTTTGGGAGGTCCTGGGCTGTGAATACTATTTCAGATGCGAAAGCTCGAAGGTGTGGGGCAGGCAGAGTCAGAGTGCCGAAAGTGGGACGGCCGCAGAAAGTTTCCAAATCGACCAAGTGTGTCGAAATTTCGACAAGGTCATCAATCAAGTCGCCATCACTATCGGAGTCTCGAGGATTTGTATCATACTTCTCCTCAACGAAGTTGCGCAACGTATCCGGCTCTGGTAGCTCTAAGTCAAGAATTGCATCGCAAGAGTGACCGAACTGAGAGCCCATCTCTTCCCATAATTCATCTCCAATGTCTAGCTTAATCTCGGCCTGAACTGCCGGAGTTAGTAGTGGGCAATTCCAATTTCCATCGAGTGGGTCCAACAGTGTAACTATCCCTGATGGAGTGGTAATCTCATGTGTGTGCTTAGACTCCCATCGATCATTCAGGCCATCCCCATCAGTATCCTTCAGACGAGGATTGGTGCCTAAGGCTGCCTCATCGAGATTTGTCAATCCATCTCTGTCTGGGTCCCCCAATGGTCCGTTATCAGGATTTGGAAATGTCTCATTCTGTTCTCCGGTTTCTCTCTCTGTGTCTACAGAGGCCACGGGAATATCCTCGCATTCGACCTCAGTAAGGCCGTCTCCAATCGTGATACAAGGCTCGCCTGTGTCTAGAGGATCGAGCCCGTTCTCGATTTCCCATCCATCGTCGAGGCCGTCTCCATCCGTGTCTGCTTCTTGCCAATTTGTCCCATACAGGGTGCTTTCCATTCGGTCTGCAATTCCATCCCCATCCCAGTCACACCCTATTGTGGGGACATCTGGAGGGCACTCCCTCTGATTACCTGGATTCAGCTCTAGATCCTCTATTGCTGACTCGAAACCGCCACGATCTGTGCTGGAAAGGCCCGCCCCAACAACCGTGTATAGGCCGGCTAAACACAGTGTTGCGGTAATAGCGGCTACCGCATATTGGTTGTGATTCAATGCCAAAATAACCACCCGCCCTCATAGAGGGCGTTTCATCCAACTTGGGTTCGGCTATAATGATTCACGGGGATTGACTACTTGAGAATTGAAGGATTGAGAATACGTAAGAGAAATTGGACCTTCATTCCCCTCTCAAAAAAGACTCAATACGGTCAAATGCCTCGGATAGAAGTTCAACTTCAGGCAAGCACACCATTCTGAAGTGACCTTTGCCCATTTCAGAGGAGAATCCAGAACCGTGGACGAGTAATACATGCTTCTTATGAAGGACATCCAAAACGAATTGCTTATCATCCAATGACAGGATTGGATCGGTGATGCGTACAAACAGGTAGAATGCCCCCCCAGGAGCCTGGCATTCGAGGCCATCTATCGAATCGATTCTCTTCAACGAGTACTCCAGTCTTCTTCTGATAACCTCTCGGTGAGAGGTCAGCCAGCCTTTGTCCTCAACAAGACCTGCGAGAAAACCATGCTGTGCAGGAGTTGAGGCGCAAAGTCGACTCCGGAGAAGCCTCTCTGCTCCATCTCTGACCCTAGGAAGCACACCTTTCGGATCGTGCCATGCCATGTATCCTATACGCCACCCAGGAGCGAAGTAAACCTTGGAGACTCCGTTTAGTGTGATTACGGGGACATCTTCGGACCTCGATGCGAGTGAAACGAAATTACCTGAGAAATCCAGACCATCGTAGATCTCATCGGAGATAATTGTGCACTTTGGGAAATTGCGTGCCAGTTCAATAAAGGAGTCGATTTCAGAAGAAGTGGGGACGTTTCCGGTAGGATTGTTTGGGTTAATTAGAACCAATAGCCTGACATTTTCATCCATCTTTGATCTAACATCTTCGAAGTCAATTCGCCAGTTGTCGTTCGGGTCTAGCTTGTATTCGATTGTCTCTGCACCGTACATCTGTGGATATGCCATGTATGGGGGATAATGGGGACCTGGTGCTAGAACGGTATCGCCTGGCTCAAGGAAGGCAGCGAAGATTATTTGCAGGGCCTCTGTGACTCCATGGGTGACGTAAACATCATCCTCAGAGCATTGCCATCCCTTTTTCGTCTCCGTTGAAGCTATTGCCCTTCGCAGTGAAGAGAGTCCGTAAGAAGGACCATACCCATTGTCCTGTGAATCGAGTGCTTCCTTGTAAGCGGCAATCATGTGTCCAGGGGTTTGGAGGCCCTTGTAGGCTAGGGGATCACCAATGTTAAGGCGGATTATTTCGTGTCCTTGCTCCTCCAATTCTATTGCCGGTACGACAACATCTCGAATGGCGTATTCAATTGAAGAAGCGCGTTGTGAGGAATCTATGGAAACACTCACTGACTCACAACCCCAACAGTTTGCGGGCGGATTGGAGGGCAGCGGGGATACCATCTGGATTAGAGCCCCCTCCCTGAGCCAGGGTTGGGCTCCCTCCGCCACCCCCATCAATATGAGCGGAAATTGAGTTTAGAAGATCGACCGCATTGTGTGACTCAGCGGCCGGTGTTCCGTCTGTGATGGCTACAATTAATTTCCCACCCTCATCCCTCGTCCCTAGGACTGCAATAGTAGGCTTATTTGTGTCTCTAGTGAGTTCTCCTAGCATTGACATCATCGCCCTAATACCTCCTTTGACTTCCATTACAGCATAACGAATACCGTCTCTTTCTACCGCAGCATCCCCGCCACCGCTAGTTCTTAATCTGACGATCTCAGCCTCAAGTGACTCGATCTTCTTCTGCTGTGTTTTCCATTCATCGAAGAATCGCGAAACTGTCGCTGGAAGATCTTCAGAAGAGACCCCAAGTACCTCGCTTGATTCTCTCAATAGCCGCTCCTGCTCTCTTGCGTGTTCGCGTGCCGTATCTCCTGCCACGATTTGCAGACGCTCTACCCCGTCTTGGACTTGACTGGAGCGAATGATGCGCAACTCACCAATTTCACCGACGTTGTCATGATGCGTGCCCCCGCATGCTTGGACGTCGTGATCACCGATTCTAATTACGCGTATCTCTCGATTTTTTGGAGGTCCTCCTTGGTACAACTCGAAGCCGAAGAGGTGATCGGCTTCTTCTCTTGACATTACGAGTTTATCTACTGGAGTGTTCGCAGAAATTATCTCATTAGAATGGTCTTCGATTTGATCCAATTCTTGTCTAGATAATCTGGAGTGGTGTGTTATGTCTATTCGGGCGTGTCGAGCCCCCTTATTCGATCCAGCCTGCCAAATATGGGGCCCTAATAGAGCTCTGGAACTACCCCCAACAACATGTACTGCCGTGTGGTGATCCATCAGCTGCCTTCGCCTTTCCCAACTAACGGAACCAGAAATTTCCCCCAGAGGGACTGACCCATCCGTGAGATGATAAATGACTCCATTTTCAACTTTAGTATCGACTACGATTGCATCTCCCAGAGAACCCTGATCACCTAATTGCCCCCCTCCTTCGGGATAGAATAGTGTTCGATTGAGAACTACGTAGTGAGATGGGTTTGTGCTTACCTCACTAGACAAATTCAGTGACTGTAATTGCGGTTCTGTGATTCGTGCACAACCAAGAACCGATGCTTTGAAAGAAGTCCTACTAGTGTCCAAATAATAATCCCTAGATGTTTCAGTGAAGTCTCCAAGGGGGAAAATATTTGCTCGAGGCTTTTCTTTGGCCGCGGCTTTGGTTCTTTCTGCATTTCTTGAAGCCATATCTGCAGCAAAACCAACTCTGACGCCTAATTCCTTCCAACCAGCTAGGTTAGCTATGGAAATCACCATTTCTGGATTCAAGCCTCGCTCCTCGGATAAACGAAATAGCGTTTGATCGGGGACCTCGGTAGATTCTCGTGGCAAGTCCCTAAGAGCGGTTTTGACGGCAGCCTCCCCCTTTCGAAGCATTTCGTAGTATCTTCTTTCCTCTAAATCCAGAATGTTTAGTAAGCCTTTTCGAGATTGAGTGAAACGGGTAATTTCTAGATACGTGTCAATATGGTGAGACCCTAGTTCTGAAAGTGAAACACCAAGGTCCAAGTCTTCCTTCATTCGACAGACTCTTCGTGCTAGCATTCGAACCAAATATCCTGCCTTGGAGTTGCTAGGGATCAGCCCATCTCCCAACATATTGCAAATGGCATTCATATGATCTGGGATTGCATAAATGTTAGACAGAGGCTCTGTGAGTCTCTTTATTTCCTGAATAGAGACTTCCAAACCCGATTCATGGAGCCTTTCGGACAACTTCAGAAAAAGCGATTCTACGTCAGTCCCGACGTCAATGTTGAGTATCCCTGCTAATCTAGAGATCTCTCCAAGGAGAACATCAGTGTCCACGGCGAGTCCAAGAGTTCCGACCATTTTCTCGAATCCGACTAGTTCCTTCAGCCAATCAACAGAATCTGGATATATTGCATCATAGATTGTCGGGGTGCCCGCAGCAGCCCAGCAGAATCTCTCTAGGCCGTAACCAGTATCGATTATCTGCAAATCCATCTCTCGATATCTGAGTCCCTTGATCTCAATTTCGCCTTCTTCATGTTCCTCGAGATTCATGAAGACTAAGGTGGCTAGTTCTAGCCCGCCAACTATCACTTCCAAAGCCGGACCTGCATTCCCGCCCCCTGACCAAGGATTCTCAACATAAGTGAGTTCCATCGGATCAATACCAAATGCTTCAACCAGCATCTCGTCACAGTACCTCACGCACTGATCGATCCAATACACTACATCACCATCCTTGGGCCTGTTGAAAGCGTGGTGAGCCATCATCTCAAATGTGGAAAGATGCCTACCAGATCTTCCAACGGCGGCAACATCGGTAAGCCTGATGCAAGGCTGGCTAATTACCAGAGGATTTGCAGGAGGAGGCACCAGCCCACTGGTCACGTGAGGCTGGAAATCAGCAATACTTGCAATGGTTAGGTGGATATCATCCCTCCATCGCGCAACTACAGGGTATGGGGAAATCCTAGCGTGTCCCCTATGTTCAAAGAACTCTTGGAATTTCTCTCGCATTGCGTCCTTCAGTTCCTTCCCCCTACTTTGGAATCCATTGATAATTGGTTTTCCAATGAATGTATATGGGTCCTCGGTGCTGTCTCCACAGGTACTCCTTTTCTCATCCCTTGTCCAGTATCTCACTCCAGTGACGGAACATTTCTTGGAGACGTGTCCTGACTCGTCCCAGAAGGGAATATCTACCTCTCCGAAGTTCATGACGGCTCCCTCATCCACCCCATTGGGCAATGGGTCTTGAAGTAAATGCGCGAAATCTCCCCGGTGTGTTGAAAGGAGGACGTTTGCCAGTAGGGTTGATGGAAGACTGGAGGGGGCTTCTCGAAGAGGATGGGGATGCTCTGATGAGGATCAAGAAAAGGGGAGAGATGCTTGTCGATGCGATGGTCGTTACAGACAAAGAACATGTCGGGAAGAGTGATGATAGGTCGCTATATCAACTGACCAATACCGCATCCCTTCCGGGCATTGTTGGGGAAGCATGGGGCATGGCGGACTTCCATCAGGGCTATGGATTTCCCATAGGGGGGGTAGTGGCTACAGAAATAGAAAACGGTGGTGTCATTTCTCCAGGAGGGGTAGGTTTCGATATCAATTGTGGAGTTCGACTGTGCTCGATAGATCTGGGATTGGAGGATCTAAAGAACTTGACGAGGAAAAAATCAGGGAGTGGAAATAAAGAATTCGGGAATCGGCTAAAGGCCAGAATTCCGGCCGGAGAATCTGGAAAGAGCGGTCACAGACTTAGTGCTAACGAACTAGACGAAATCCTTGCAGAGGGTGCTAAGGCCGCGGCCGACATTAGCATTGGGCACGATGAGGACCTTTCCAGGATGGAGATGAATGGAAGTCTAGATGGTGATGCAGGTAGCATCTCCGAGATTGCTAAGAGGAGAGGTTTGTCCGCCCTTGGTTCAATAGGCAGAGGCAATCATTTCCTAGAGATTCAAGTTATTGACAAGATTTTGGATAAAAGGGCAGCTAAGAGCTTTGGATTAGAGGAAGGGCGATTGGCGGCAATGATCCATACCGGTTCCAGAGGACTGGGTTACCAAGTTTGCTCTGAGCATGTAAAAGGCCTCGAAGGTAAGTTCCACAAATCAGATGGCAGATGGAGGTCCGAACAGTGGGGAATTTCAATTGCTGATCCACAGCTGGCCTCCGCACCTTTCTTCTCCAAGGAAGGTCAGGCCTATTTTGATGCGATGAAGGCTGCAGGAAATTATGCCTTTGCGAATAGAAGCAGCGTAACTCATCATCTCAGAAGGGCCCTACGTGCTCACATGGGGGCCGAAGTAGATGTTGACGTAGTCTACGACGTGTGCCATAACATAGCACGGGTTGAGGAACACGTTGTTCATGGTTCTTCCTGCAAATGCTGCGTTCACAGGAAGGGTGCAACCAGGGCGTTTGGGGGAGATCACTCTGAACTCGCAGGAAATTTCGCGGGAGTCGGACAACCAGTGCTGGTTCCTGGTGATATGGGAACCGCGTCATACGTGATGGCAGGCCCAACTAGCGGAACCAATCGTGCGTTTGGCTCGTCTTGTCATGGTGCCGGCAGGGCCATGTCGAGAACTCGGGCCAGAGAGACAATTGACGGAGCCTCTGTGAAAAGAGATCTAGCTCGGAAAGGAGTGGCAATATACGAAACTCACGAAAAATATCTCTCGGAAGAGGCCCCGGATGCATACAAAAATGTGGATGATGTGATTGATCTGACTGAGAAAGCTGGCCTGGCGAGGCCTGTTGCTCGACTTAGGCCCTTGATCGTGATTAAGGGTTGATGTGGCTATTTAGAAGTCAGAGTCAACTCGATATCATCATGATCAAGCATGATGTATTCCTCAAATTTTTCATTGGGTTCGCCATTGACAGACATGCTGATGTCGTACTCTTCCCAATCGGACACGCCGCTTCTATCGATGTCGAACTTTCTATCTTCGTCTAGAGAGGGGCCCCCGTCTCTTTCCCATATCTCGAAGAAGGCCCCTAGTGGGACGTTCATCTTATCCGGAGTCTCTATGTGCAGTTTTGTGAATCCGGTTTCCGAGGCATCGTGGACGTGCACCCATCTCATCCCCTCCCTACAGCCAACCTGATCAATCCCCGTATTAGGATCAATCTGTATCTGTTGGCCGTCCATGATTACTCTTAGATTTGGGTGATAGTGGAAAGAGATCCCGACATCGCTGTGCTCCAGACCGCCCAAGCATCCGTCTGAAACTTCCCAGTCTGGTTCCGGGTCGAACATTCCCGGCTGAAATAAAGCGACTCCAAGAAATGTTACGGTAGCCAAAGCTGCGGCTGATAGAAGCCACTGCTCAACTGTAATAGAGCGAATATCCATGACTGTCGGAGGAGGTATTTCTCTTGAAGTGTGAGGGTTGTCTTACATCGAATAGCCTATTCTGGGTAATTCAGTAATCGGTTGGGCGGAGCCGGACTGTACTCCATCGGCCTCCTCCATAATAATAGTCAACAGGGTGTTCACTAGTGCTCGGAGCTCTTCCAACTCCTTCTTCATGTCATCTAATTTTGCTACCTCTACCATTGACGCATCCCATCTGAGGGACTACTCCCTCAAATTATTATTCCATACAATGGCCTATAAACAAGATTGAAGAAATATTGATCTCAGGTGGGTTTTTGAGGCTTGCATCAAATCAGTACCCTTCTTCGACATAATCCTCGTCGTAATCCTCGTCGTAATCCTCGTCGTAATCCTCATCGTAGTAGTCTCCACCGCCAGATTTCCGAATTATGAAGAATGCCACTCCCATCAAAGAGGCGAGGACTAATGCCGAACCAACTACCCAAAACATTCCACTACGAGATTCACCCTCATCGGACAACTCGCTGACCTCTATATCGCTGATCTCCACATTCATGTAGTTTTCATTTGCATAGTCGCCGTCGACTACAAGAACTAGAAGTGGTTGCCCTTTCTCTCCGGGACTGTACTCGAATTCGGCCCTAATACTGGTGCTTGCGGGAGGAAGATACAACTCCACTGGACCGTTAATCAGGGTGGAGATAGAAGGTTGGAATGTTCCATCTATCCTCTGCTCATAGAGGCCAATGGTAATGGTTCCACCGCTCTTTCCGGGATTCTCCCAGTATGTCACTATGTTGATTTTATCTCCAACGAGTGGATTCTTGGTTGGGGTTATCTGGGAACGGGTATATTTACCATCAAACTCAACGATTCTTATTGTGGGGGTTCTTGGGTTATCGGGCCCGCCTAGGCCAGCGACCTCGTTTCCAGCCTTGTCTGTTGAAACGATCCAGAATGAGACTTTGTCACCATCATTTATCTCGAACTCGAGGGCTGGCGAGAAGTCTAACTCCCCCTGGTAAACGTGTTTCCCATCTGCGCTAGAGTACCATGGAATCTCGCCATTATCTTCGGTACCAGGAATTATCTGCCCATTCCTCTGGAAGGCCCAGGAGACTTGCAGAGGGCCGTAGTTCATCCCTATCTCTTCGTTGATTGTTATCGTAACCGAGACTGAGTCAATACTATCTGTCTCGATTACTGTGAGGGATGAGTCTGGATATCTGTCTACATTGAACAAAGCGGTTGGGGG
>Ga0066836_10000528_pt1 | contig 18549 bp, 35 predicted proteins | sample ETNtaG_18_FD_71568 | JGI IMG/M metagenome (GOLD analysis project Ga0066836, IMG submission 71568) | Marine microbial and viral communities from oxygen minimum zone, Eastern Pacific Ocean - ETNP201302SV91 | ecosystem: Environmental > Aquatic > Marine > Oceanic | place: Pacific Ocean: Eastern... | reverse complement strand
AACTGAAATACCACCTAATTTTGGTTTACTGAATTTTCTAACAATATCTTGTCTCTTAAGAGATTTTCCCCTAAAATCAAGCAATTCAAGTTTATTATTTGTTACCGTACCAAAAACTCTTAGAAAAATACCATTCCTAATATTTGATTTACTAGTAGCAAGACTAATTGTACTTGCATTGACTTTTTTAACAAAATATTGACCTTCGGGTATATCAAGTGGAATATTATTATTAGCACTATACCAAACAGGATCACCAGTGAAGAATGGGTTTGATCCAATATTTAACTGTTCTCCATTAAACTGACCACTAAACAACATTGATAGTGGTTTTGGATCTATTGGAGTATTAAAGTAATCTGGTAATGATGGAGATACTGCATATGTATTCTGTTTATCATCAATATACATATTCTGCATATTTGCAGACATATTTGCCAAATCTGGAAGATTAACAGCAGCAACTTTTGATATACCTCGTCTAATAGTATAGACTACATTTATCAGAGGAATATTAGCAGGTAAATTAACATCAAAACTCTTGTCATCTGCAACTCCAAGAACACTAACATCATAAACAGTACCATCATTAGCAGTTAAAGTACCAATATCACCTAAAGTGAAAACATGAGTATCATATGTTGTTATTCTATATTGAGCAGCACCATTAATATTATTTGTTAATTTTACTAGTCCAGCAACATCATATTCTGGAGTAATATTTAAAATCCAACTCCTAAGAATTTGAGCGTCAGAATCATGACCAAGAGAGACGATTTCTACCTGATCTCCTGCTTGATAATAATTAGATGCTTGTCTATCAAAAGTTAATTGACCAAGAACACCACTTATCTTTACTCTTATCTCCTCTCCAACAGAATTAATGGCATATGCATAATCTGGTGTTTCAACATTAGTCTCAACAGGAATTGGAATTGGAGAACTTAAACCAAAGAATTGGGTAGATGACTTAGATGTATATGGAATTTCATAATCAACACCATCTACAGTTACTGATAAAATACCAGAAGTAGGGAAACTAATAGTAGAATCAACATCAATCCAAACCTGGTTTAAACCTACTGCTTCAGTAATTTTAGTTTTAGGATGTACTGAGAATTTAAATTGTTCAAGATCTGGGTTATAGTCTAAACTTAACCTAAAATATGATGCTCCATCTTTAATTATTTCTTCTACAGCAGTAATAGAACCAGTTGCTTTTACAAGGTTTGCTGTCTCATCCTGGAAAAGAGTTCTATTTACTAAGTCGTTTGGATCACCTAATAAATCCTTAACGACTAAATCTCTAACAATTCTATAATCTGCATCTGATGCTTGCAGCAAAAAGTCCCTTGGTTTGACAATTGATACATCAACACCAAAGATTACCTTAAAAAGTATATCAAACGAAGATGTAGAACCCTTGGAAGCATAGAAATCTTTTAATCTAGATACAATATTCTTTTCGTTTACTTCATCAAAGAATTTAACCTCTTCAAAACCAGGGGTATATTGCTTCTTAAACTTCTTATAAAACTCAAATAGGAATAGTGCATGTAAATTATAAACAACCGTGCTAGAGGCGTGTGTAGACACCCCTGTTTGACTAAAAATAAGACTGTCGTCTTCTTGTCCCTTATAAGAGGTTATTCCACTAAATCCTCTTGAGCAATTAACAAAAGAAACAGGAGTTTTTGATTCATAACTGATAATCTCACTATCAATTTGAATTAAACCATTATTGTCAGGAAAACCTTGCGTATTCTCTACTTCTATAGTCTCAGAGAACAAATCACTACTAGATGTAGTATTTGTAGTGTAAACTAATTCTGATAAGTTCTCTAATCTTACATATTGATCAATATTATTGAGAATATCAGTAGGACCAGCAGGAGACTCCAGCGATCCATAATAAGACCTAAGAAACCCCTGAAATTCGGGGAAATTCTCTTTTACAAAATTGGGAAGATGATCCTGTACTAAATGACGGACCTTTACTCTATTATGCATATTCTTATAGTCTTACGTAATCCCCGTTGAGGTAGCTAGACGATACTATATATCCCGATCCTGAAAGTTCTGCTCCAGAAGAAATCGTATCGGTAACCATTGTCAACGCAGAAGACCCTGAACTTAATTGTAAGTACAAATCCTGCTTCCCAATGATGTCATTAGATTTTGGTAATGCGGAGAATTCGATAATTTCATCTCCAGACACTTTTTTAGATGTAGATATGATATTAACTGCATTAATCAGTATTTCACCCTTCACATAATCAATAGTACCTACATTTTTTCTGACAACTACAGGTTGCTGTTTAGCATCAAGTCTAATCATAACCATATTACCTGTTAAGTAGTCACTATTAGGCACATCAGTAAAGTAAACAGTTCCTGTTATACCACTAACTCCTACACCAGAAGTCTTAATATTGTATCCAGTAGGGTTTTTAATGTGGAATTCATTACCAAAACATACTTCATATTCTGCAAATTGATTCATTAAGACCCTAAGATCCCGTCTCATTTGTACATTTGTGATGTTTGAGGTAATTGAACTACCTGAATCATCAATTAGTTTAAGGAATTTACTGTATTTAAACCTTGAACCGTACTTATTCAAGTCTGTAGACTTACTATATTTATCGATATTTGCAGAGATTGTCTTTTTCAATGATGCTGCATCACCAGTATTAGAATTATAATAGATAGCAGACTCATATTCTATGTAAAGGTACTTCAAATCAATGAATTCTGGGATAATACCTGCAACAGCATACTTCTTCAAAGCAATTTTTAGGTTATCTTTGATGTTATTTGGTAAATATGTACCATTTTTAGGTTTAACAGTGATGTAAACCTTACCAAATTGAGGAGGAATTAACTCTTCACCACCAAAAACCGATACAGACTCAGTTTCTGGGAAGATTTGAGGTAGAATGGTCTCATAATCAGTAGCAGTAACCGCTCTATTTTGAGAGGCATAGACCCTAGGAGCAAATTTCTTGATAGAAGAGATAGTTTCAATGGCAGTACCACCACCTGATACCTCATCAACCGTTATAATAGGAGAAGATAACTTAATAGAGTTGCCATTATTATCAAATAATCGCCCTACAAAAGTAAAATCGGACACTCCATTAGCATCTTGTGCTGCTGTCGTGATATAAGAGCAAATAATGTAGTTACCATCCTGTAATTTACGTCCAAAAACACCATCACCAAAGAATATTTCGTATTTTTGGTCTTGAATTTCATTCAAAAAGAAGACATCCTGACTTGCATCAACTTCAGTGATGTTATTGACGTACTTATACTTCCTACTAATGGAACTTGTCTTCGATTCTCTTACGTCTATTCTCAATAAGGTGGTATCTATAGCGTTATTATTGAGAACAAACCTTTGATCCTTGTTTAAACTGTCGTAGGTGAACGATTCAGTGAGGTATATGCCCTCATAAACGTCCAGATCATTAAATGTAGCAATACCACCCGATACAGGGACTGTAACGTCTTCTGGAATGGAGAATGTAAAACTTTGTGTACCAAATTTAGATGAACTAGTACATACAATACCCTTCCTAAGAGTTACTGTAATAGGATTAGAACTTAATGTTGCTGTAGATACGAAAAATGATATTTTTGCCTTCGCTGCTATAGGTGATCTCGGTATATAACCAACGTTTCTTGCTAATGATACGACATTTTCCCTTAAAGTCGCAGCATCAATAAACACCTCATTTGCTAACATGTTAGCATTGTAAGAAGAGATGTATGTATTATATGCTAGGGTGTCTAAAAGTATAGAGAAGTTCGATCCATCAAAGTCAAAGTCTGTAAAGTCACTATTTGTACGTAGATAACTCTTAATTTGACTTTTTATCTGGTCAAAATCTAAATTTGAAAAATTTACTAACGCCATTATTTACCTTGTAGGAAGCAACACGAATTCTAACTGTTGCGGTTGTGCGTCAATACCGACTATAAGATAGATTACTGTCACATTCATTGCATTACCCCTAAAATCGGGTTCTACAGTGACTGTATCTACTTCTACTCGTGGTTCATAATTTTCTATTACAGTTTCAATCTCTCTTCTTAAGTTATCTGCCGTGAAGGTGTCAATTGTCTCAAAAAGGAGTCTATTAACTGCACAACCAAGATCAGGATCAAATATTTTTTCGCCCTGTATGGTTAATACAAGGTTTTGAACGGAACGTGCAATAGCAGACTCATTCTTAAGTACCAAAAGGTCTTTAGTAATGGGATTCCTTTTTAAAGATAAACTAATATCTTTAAATCCAGTGCTTGACCGCTCTAGAGGCATGATATTTATTAATTATTAATTATTATTTAGCGACTTCCCAATCAGTTCCTACTTCAGTAGGATCATATAGTTCTTCTTTGTGTAAATTACGATTGCGTTTAGCAGTCTTATCCAAATACTTATCTGAGTCTGTTTCAGTTAAGAGACCGCTATCTTTAGCAGTATAATCAGGGTTTACCCAAATATCCATGAGTTCGAGGGGGTTGGTCGTACTATATTTATACGGTTTCTGACCAATACCCTTTTCTTAACTTCCAGTCAGCATACATTTGACCAAATATCATTCCTTCGTGCGACTTTATATCTGCCCCATCAAGTAATTCTAATTGTCTTTTAGAGAGTTTGCCGCCCATCATTTCTCGGTATTCCTTAGGGAAACGAGCGATTGCGGCGGTTATGTCTTCTGACTTCATTTGCCCTGACCTTTGTATCTCTTCTTGGCACTATTTCGAGAGGTTGCGGCATATTTTGTATGCTTGCCTCTTCCTTGTCGAGTTTTTTTCGGGGTAACCTCTGATACGGTTACTGATCCAAAGTTGCCTGTTTTAGTTCTGACGGGCATTACTATCTCCGTTGTGGTTGTACATCAATTTTGTCTGGGTCAATATTATTCTCTTCGTCCGAGAAAAAGCGGTCTGCTAAGTCTTGTAGAACTTCACTTAACTCATCCTCTGTGAGGCACTGATAAAGTACCTCATTATTATAGTATAAGTTGTATAAGGTTCCTACATTCATTAGATTACCCTTGTCTTCTCGTGACCGACTCTGATACGAGGATCGCACCAAGTCTCAACGTCTGCTTCTTTGGCATCTAGACAGAATGAGACATCTTCGCCACACATGTCTTGTACTTTACCAGACTCAAAGACTTGCATCTTAGGAGCAAACCAAGGATATTCGAGACGTTCAAAGACACCCTTACGAATCATAACCCAACCGAATCCTGTATAATCGACAGTGAATGGTTTGCGTCTCTTACTCATAGACTCTACAGTCTCGTGATTCATAACTCCACCGTTCTTACGGAAGTCATCTTCATCTAACCAGTGAGCAACTGAGGTAGTGTGTCCATCTTCAGTGGCATACCATCCAGCAGTAATTTCTTTCTCTGGTTGTTGGATACCATCCTTGTCTGGACCAGGTACTGCAAGATCACACAATTGCCAGAACTTCTCTGTACTGAATACTATGTCACTATCAATCCATAACTGATAGTCATACTTAAGTTTACCATCCCAAGGTATCTGCTTAGGACCACGTAATACATTTGCTCCGAGACACTTGCAACGTGCAAAGTTAACCATAGAAGAGTAATCCTGCGAGATCTGAATGCTCATCTGATTCTGTACCAGATCAAAGCACAACTGCACAAAACTCTTTAAGAACTGATAAGAGCATCCTCTACCAGGTAAGCAAAATACAATTGCTTTACCTCGCATACGTTCTTTGATCTCATCGTAGTTCCAATCCTCTGCTTTTTTCTTAGTAGGCGCAGCAGCCTTTACTGTAAAACCTTTTGCCATTTTGGATAATTACCTTCAAGTCAATTTTAACTGTATAATCCTTATTTGTCAATAAGAACCTTCTGACATGTCCTTGTCTAATAAGTCATCGAATTCCTCATAGTCTAACTTATCTGGATGATCTTTAATTTCTTTCTCCCAGTGTTTATGGAATGCCTCTTCAGACACACAGGGGGCGATACATGTTTCTTCGTCGTAGATATGATAGATTTTGTCAGTCATAAGAAGGAGTTATAAGTTCTCAGAACACATAGTATATATCGACCCTTTTGGGAGGATTTTTTTCCTGAGAATTTTTCTATATGTATTATAACACACACTCGATATTGACTTTTGTAGGTTAGGGTCTCTATCGTTTTTTATTTCGCACGGCCGCTTCGCTAACCGTCACACGTCTACAAACGACTGTCAAATACGAACTGTCGAGTAGACGTATCACACACGAATGACTACCACGACTCGACGTTGCCATTACGCATCACAACGTCTACTGTATTTCGACGCATAAAAAAAACCCCTCCGCTTAGGAGGGGTCGGTATGCACTCTTCGTGCTTACGCCATAACCAGAGAAGCAAGTCTATCTCTTTTACGGATTTGGCGAATTGACCAGAGATTACGTCTACCATTTTTCTTAGTAGCGTGTAGGATTCCCTCTCTTTCCAAATCAAGCATAAATCCGTGGATTGTGCCTTTATGGCGAGCAGGGTCTAAACCCATTGTCCTGACCAAATCGCTGCAAGTGAGTTGACCATGACGAATGAGACCTGATCTAATTTTGCAGCGAATGAGTGATGATAACATAAGGAGCGACCTTTGTGTGTACTCTCTTATTATAGTCAATAAAAAACCCCCTTAGGGGGGATAGTGCCTTATGTTAACAATTTGTTATATAAGGTTTTTGTGGATGCGACGGTAGGCAACCCATGTAATCGCTTGTATCTCAGAAGCGGTTAGAGTTTCGCCTTCTATCTCACTAATGATTTTTGCTGCCGTCCTGTAATCCTCTTGAATCATTTTATAGGTTTTAGGAGTCATTCCAGGAACGTCTTTGATAGTTGTTACAGTGCCATTCCAAACATTGTAAGAGTGACCATCAATAGTACAATCATCAGTTTTGCCGTTAGTGCTTATGTTGGCATAAAACGATTTTGTCTTTTGCCCTGATAGAATCCCTTTGAGAGAATCATCATCACTAACGCTACCTTCAATTATTGCGATTGCTTTTGCCTTTTGCTTTTTATAAGTGCAGGGTTTGCAATCAGTTAATTCAAGGTCGTAAGCATGTGCCCGTAACATCATTTCGGCATCTTCGATATTTCTATTCCATTTGTTGCTAGGAGATAAAGCACTGATAACGGCACTAACAGTATTAGAAGTGACATTGTACTTTTTCGCTAGAGTACATGCAATAGAATAAGCATCGGAGTACCAACTTTTTCCTTTAACTCTATCTACCTTAGAAGATCCAAAGTACATAGCGATAATAGAATCTAAGTGTTGGGTCATTGGACTTGCTTAACTATTAATATAATAACATGCCACAGTGACCTTTCTAGGGTCTTAACATTATTGTAACAATGTTAAATGCCAGTCCTTATGACATTAGATGACCAGTCCAAACCGTCGGCAACTACATTACGGGCAGTCGGGTTTTGACATATGATCACCGCACATAATGCGATAATAACAAATTTCATAAGCGGTGTGTAACTGTTTACATGATACCATAAAAAAAGACCCCTTAGCGGGGTCTTTATAATTACTTTACAAACCGTTGATATTGGTTCTTTGTAAATGTGACGCTTTGGTCAATGTAAGGGAGAATTGAATTTATCCCTTTCTTAATATCCTCTATGAACATATAAAATTCATAGTTGTGAATATCAAGTCGTCTTTGAAGATCCGTCCCATACTGTGATAATGTAATTATCTTGCCAGTTGGTTTGCGTGGTTTGCGATTTACCTTGACGGTTTTAGCAATCACCTTACGGGTCTTTTTGACTGAAGTAGCGGGCATTGATCAGATGCGTGTGTACTCCCATAATGTAACATAAAAAATGCCCCGTTAGGGGCATTGTAATATTTTGTTGTAATTAGTCTTGAGAGATGATAGCGTCAAGTGTGACTAATAGTTCATGACCATTTTCACAGGACTCTAGCAAATCAATCATTACATCAAAAGTCATTTTAAAAAATGCAAGGTTTACGGTGTGATAGAATTAATCTATCAATTCATCATACTCACGCCACTGGTTAGGGGTGATGTTTTCCCGTGGTGCGGATTCATCCAACATATCGAAGATTGTAAAATCTTCGGGGTTTACCATATTCAATAATGAATCGTAAACCTTAGGATCAAGAGCGTTCATAGCACCTCTAGGATAATAAAAATGGAGGGAGTTGCCTCCCTCCGTATCATATATCTAAACTGAAGTTAGTACACCAGTTTTGATAGAATTGTTTACAAACCTTCCAACGGATTCGTTAGAAGTCACAACGGTTGAGAGTTGTGAAGCAAATGCGTTTAGGTCAGCGATGCCGTAGGTATAAGACCTGCCGCCATTAAATGTGACTTCAACTGTATCTGCTTTAGCACCTTCCTTGATTGCTTCAATTGCAGTGCTTGTGAATGTAGGGAACATAATAAAAAATGTTTTTGGACAATTTAGGTTTTTTGAACGGGATGCCTAACCCCCGTTTGATATATTCTATTATTGCATCTTTTGACTATGTTCGCAACCCCTAATGTGCCAGTGTGCGAATTGGAATAAGTGAGGCACGGATGACACCCTAAAGTGTTTTATAGTAGGTTATTTAAGACGAACCCCTAACCTGCCCCCTATATCTAGACAATTTAGTAATTGTACTAGGTATAAGACGCTGCATCCGTTGTGGAATCATAGTTTGCGTTTTCTAACAATTCGTCCCACAGTTCGGGGTCGTAATTGTCAACCAACTCTTTTAATTCAATTTGTGAACAATCTCGCATGTGGAAGTCCATCATGCTATCATAGCAGTATTGGTACATCGTTTTCATATCCATGCCGTCACATATAATCTCCGTGTAAGCATCAGCAATGGATTCAAACACATAGGGATCGAGTTTAGATTCAGTCATGCGACCTCCTCTACTAAATTGATCTCCCAATCTGATACCCATTCCTTGACGATCTCATGCGAATTTACATCAGCATGAACAAGTTCCCTTGCTTCGTCCTCGTCTCGTGCTTCAACTGCTACGATGAAGGATGTAGTTTCCATACACTCAATGTGATAGTTTTTCAATTGTCCTCCGTGAGTATTTGGATAAGAGACTGGTTGTCTCTATACATGTATTATACCATAAAAAACGACTATCAATGATATATGATAGTCGAGATTTAATGAATTGTGATAATGACTAGTCGAGATCATATGATATACTAGTCGAGATTACCAAGAACCCATGAGCAGACTCATGAATAAATTGTACTCTCTGTTATCATATGCTCTGTGGTCTTCAACTATGAAGTCCTGCCAATCAGTGCCATCTATTCTAAATGATAGTTGACCATTTTTGACATACCACCAGAACTGATCATCATCTGATTCATAGTGGTGAAGATAACCGTCGTCGCCTTTATGTTCATTCATGATGGATAATAATCAATTTTATTATCCTTCTCCAATAGGTACTTGGTGACTTGTGCTGTATTATCTGGCACTGAGTCTAAGTAAGATTGGATCTCATCACATAAATGATGTGGGTTGACGGGATCATCGGGGGCACATTCAATGATGCACGTAAATTGAAGATTCATTAGATATCATTAAGGGGAGATTGTCCCCTCCTGATCGGAGGGGTTTTGGATTGAGGTTTAGTCTGTGGCAAAAACCTTCTCCCATAATGAATCAAATGCGTCTTGATCTAAATGATCGGGGATACCCATGTCCTGAACGAATGATAAACATTCTACGAGGATGGCATCTTCTGCATCTGTGAGTTTGTAAGTCATTGAAGACGTTGCCTCGTGTGTACTCCCGTATTATACAATAAAAAATCCCCCTTTACGGAGGATTTAATAAAGTCTTAATGATCTGTAATAAGTTGTCGGATGATGTCAAAGAGTTCGTCGTAGTTGACACCTTCCCAATCATCCCACTCAGATACAAAACCTGTGTTGTCCGTGTCTGGATCACCTCCAATAAAGGTGGGACAGTACATCAAGTGACCATCACTTAACCAGAACGTCATGCCGAATTCTTCAGAATTGATCATGTGACTAAGAACTCCCTCATGTAATAATCACAAGTTAGTTCAAGTCGTGATGCTTCTAATTCGACTTGATCAAAAAAGGCATCCATTGCCTTCTTCTCATCAGGTAAATGCTTCTGGATCTCACCCCAGTTGATCATTACCTTAGCAACATTTAATTCTGCCATTGTTTGAATTGTATGTTACTCCCATATGATAACATAAAAAAAGCACCCCGAAGGGTGCTATAATGATCTTGTAACAATTCGTTATGCAGGAATTGCTACTGGTTTTTGGACATTTGGAGTAACAGTACCAGACTTACCTTCGTAAGAATTCCAGTTCTCTGTCTCCCATGCATGCCATTTACCATCGTGGAAGAGGTAGGCATAATCTCCATCGGTTTGGTAGTTGATAAAATCCTCAACTGACTCATGAAGTGTTGGTGGGCAATCCTCACCACGTAAAGAATAATATTGGACGTGCTCTTCACACTCCTTCATATTCCAATCATGAGTAGAACAACATGATGACATGTCGCCTCCGTCAATGAGTTCACTTGCTTTGTCCTTTGAGTTAAAAGACTTAACAAGTTTTTTACCTAACCCTTGTGGGTATCCATCCCAATGGTGGTATGCTGATAGCACACTACCGTCTTCCAATTGAAGACCGATTCTTGAGCGGGTACTCATTCTAAATTTGCTAGGTACTCCCATATTATACACGGGAAGACCAGCGGTATACCAAATATTAATATAAACGTAACAAACTGAAATATATAAATCCACACAAATAATTGGCACAACACCGTGTGTCAATAACATCACTTATGGTATAATAGTTGGTTATATGGACTGTTCTTTGACCGTCCCTATGTGCCACTACCAATTCGGACAACTGTCACTGTTGTATATGGACTCTATTGTGTCCAAATTCTCAACATACGCATCTACTTCTTCGCTCTCTTGTAGGTCGAAGATCTTAGAATAGTCTATGTTGCGTGGGTCGAAGTCCCCTAACACACTCATGTCGAGTGTAACACGATAATGTTGCAAATGTACATCATCGTATGCTTTTGATGATCCCATAATGGTGGCAGCAGATGGAATAGTATCATTATAACATGAACACACACACTTGGCAAGTGATACGTGTGTACTTCATAACATGTATTTATACATGATATTACAAATGTTAAGAATGATTGACATAATATGATTATAACACATGACACACATCTGGTCGAGACTTTATGAAGTTATATGACACATGATTATAGTCGAGATATCCACACTTGACATATGACATGATTTAGTCGAGATTTGACATGATATTCTAGTCGAGATTCTGTGCGTGTAGTCTCGTCGAGATTTCATGACATTCCCCTGTTATTTTTCTTCGTGTCTCTTGACATTTTCGAGGTCTTGTGATAGAACGCTGCCTAAGATCACTAGGATCTGACACCTATAAAATGGTAGTAAAGGATAGTATCCTGAGAACGTTCTCAATAAGAAGATAAAACACGCATTTATATTTAAAATACCATTTAATTAATAAAATAAATGTATTTCTTAGGTATTATGGTATAATCGGATACCTTTTGAACTTTATCTGTCGTTCTATGCTATCCTGTAATTCTTCTAATGTTCGTAGGTCTATGTGTACTAAATCTATACCCTTATTCCACCTACTTGGTAATGGTGCAATCACTGCTGCCTCCTGTGAATTTGGTCTCTCCAATACTCTCTATCTTCCTCTGTTATCCAAGGTGAGTGTACCATAATATGTGCATGTTGTAACCACTCTTTATCACTCCAATCTTTACGTGGTTCACTTATGTAATCCTTAAGCATGACTAGCAATTACTCCTATGATTAATACAACATAGATTGCATTTAAAAATAGTAAGTTTTGTACTTGTGTATTGGTTATCTTTAACTTATTCTTTAATCTCCATCCTACCTGTACACACATAACAAGTATAATGATAAAGACTACTATCATACCATCAACAAAGTCCATCATATTATATCACCTGATACACATACTCTGTATAAGTTATGATTAGTTCTACTAGCATGTACCTCATGCATCATTCTACTTGGGAAGAATAACATTGTATTCTCTGCTCCATCATGCATCTTTACATTTAACTTCTCAGGCAATCCTATTATGTTACTATAGTGTAGAACAAAGTCACTACTCTCTGGATCTTCTAACTGTTCTACCTCATTGTTCGTTGGTACTTGTATCCATGCAGCAAAAGAGAATACACCATTGTGATAATGTGCAGGAGCATACTCATCAGGTGTGTTTATCCTTGCCCAAAATCTATGCATATTTGGTTTCTTCTCTCCTTGTGTTAAATGTTCAATTGCAAGATCAGACAATACACAATACTGAGTGATCACTGGTCTTATCACATCATTAAAGAATTCATCATTCTCATCTACTAACTCCATTAAGTCATTAGTAAATGTATCCTTACGGTTGATAACTGTATCACCACTAAACTCTAATGTGTCTACCCATTGCTCACCCATTGTAGGATGTGGTATTTTATTTGCTTGTCTTATATACTTGAATAATAGTTTAACATGCTCATCACTTAGATCAACACTCAGTATAGGATAATTTGGTACATCAAGTTTTCTTACCTTCATCGTTTATATGCTTTGATACTTGTTATCTTACCTTCTTTATTAAAATGAATTACATCGACCACTTCTAATGACCATGTTAATGTCATTTGTGTATTACCATCATCATCTATCTCCTTCTTTGCTTCTGCGTTCTCTCCATCTATGACAATCTCACATGCAAACCAGTCCTTATCATTGCTATAAAAATATACTGGTTTAATTGTGACATACTTCACATTTGAGTACATGTCTTTAATTATACCTAAGACATTCTCCTTACCATGTACATCAACTAACCAATCACACAAATGAATATCATCAGCGAATGAGTCTGCCAACCCTTCAAGATTCTGATTACTAAAATCTTTGAAGTACTGTAATACCTTGTCAATCATCATGCTCGTCTACCTTTGTGAATGAACTATCGTAATTGTGACCGTTATGTGGTAACCAACCAGTAAATGTAGCACGATGTGTTTGTGTGCATACTGCTCCTGATGATGACACTGCGGTAAGTGTCCCACCACCATAACAATTCTTTGTTTTTGTGAGATAATCTAACAAGTAATCCCATTCATCTGGGTTATCCTTGTGTTCTCTCTCTACCAGTGCAATGATCCTATCCAAATCTTCTAAGGACATTAGACGCATTACCTCTGATTTATCTCTGATCAAAGGACTCGTACCTACTCAGTATATTATACCCACCACATCTCTTGTTGTCAATTGCTTTTATCCCTTTTAAAATATTATAGAGTGTCCCGTAAAAACCATACAAAGGTATGTATAATTTCTATGAATTACACTCACCAATTTGTTGTGCGTCCTCCTTTACTAACCTGTGTATGTGTACTATTAAAATCAGTAACAGGCACTTCCCTTACATCTGTATTTGGTCGTGCATAGTCTGTTGCAGTTTGTTCACCTCTCATGTGATACTTCTCATAGTTCTGTACCAACCCTTCAGTTGTTCCATTACTTTGTATCCACTCATTACAACACTCATACACTGCTCGGTTATCTTCTCTGCCTTGTTCATGGGCATGTTTAAGAAGTATAATCAAACACTGTTGTCTGAGTTCCTCTTGTTCTTTTGTCCATTGACTGTGATCTGCCATTTAACACCCCTCGGAGTCATGTACTCCGTCCCACTCTTCAGTATATTTAGGATTACCACTCAAAACTGGCGTTTTCCCTACAATCGCTTTCTCGGCGTTTTCGCTGAGTATTTCATCCATTCTATCTAAATCTTTACCTATCTTACCTTTTATTGGTTTACTATATCTCTTAATAACTTCATTGACTGGTTCATTGTTACTGTATGCTATCTCTAATAATGTGTCTAACTTCTTGCTACCTGTATATGATGGTATTAATTCATGCCCATCGCCACGTTGCAATAGTTCTAACACCCTGTCTAATTTAACATTGATTGCTTCTAAGTCTGAATCAGTCATTTGATGCGTCCTCCAAAGAGTCATGTGCAATATTTAGACCTAACCAGTCTGCCCATCTCCCACCATACATGGGTGAACGAGCACCATCAAAATCAAATTGATACTGGTCAAGTTTCTTATTGTAATATTGACATACTTTAGTGTAATGGTCAAGTTCTTCAGGAGTCATAATGCTCCTGTAACTAATTCGGCATTTGATGGATCTAATTTAGCAAGTAGTCTTCCTGCTTGCCTATTCAATAGAGTTAAACCTCTACCATCATTGAGTGTACCAGTATAATGAGTGAGTGCTTCCTCAATCAATTCATACTCGTCTGCTGTTAGGAATGGTTGGGTCATTACTCGTCTCCAAAATGATTAGTGATTAGGTCTTCGTATTGATCAACCTCATCTTCAGTAAGTCTGGAGACAAGATCATCAATAACCTCTTGTGCTAATGTGTTATCTTCATCAATAGCAATTAGCAGGTCAGCGCAGATGTTTTGTCTGCGTTTGATTTGTTCAGTTGTTAACATGATTACTGCTCCCACCACATAGCATTAAATTCTGCTATGTTTAGGTACTCATCATCATGCAACCTGACAATATCATCTGGTTCATCTGTGATAAAGATAAACTCTTCACAGAAGTATTCAACAGCGATACCTCCAAGTCGTTCACATGCTCGGAGCATATCACCTATCTCTTCATCTGCCATGTCACATTCATCAATGCAAAATGCGATGTCTTTTTCAAGTTGGGACATTAGATTGCTCCAAGTGAATAAAAAAAGTGAGAGAACGGGGCATCTGCAAGGTTTCACCTATATGCCCAAATTTACCCTATGGGAATCGCTTACACCTGAACCCCAACTTAATGGGCATAGGAACCGTATTATCTCTCACGGTTATGAGTCAACTGGAGGGGAAGTCAATTACCTTAACATCATGTCTCCGCTTCTTACCAGTCATTTGGTAATACACAACCAAAGTTTTGGATGTCGGAGTAGTTAAGAACCTCACTTATGTTGATGAACCTATTATACAGCATAAAAAAGCACCCGTGTAGGGTGCTTAAGACAGTTTAACAATTGGTACTATGTTGGTGGTTGTTGGAAGTTACCTCGCTTACCATATGGTTCAGCACTATCAGATCCACCCAACTGTTCTGGTGAGATACCACCAGCACCATACAATCCTGCTGGATTACTCTCAGAAGACGCTACAGCGACTTGTGTACCAGTATCATATGTGCCATAATATCCTGTTGGATTTGCTTCGCTTGAAGCATAACCAGGATTTGGATTAGTATAGTCTACATCAGGAGGGACATTATATGTCGCAGTGGCAGTATTACCAGCACCAGCAACATAATATGGTCCACCAAGATCATGGTCATAAAATCCATAAGGATTTGATTCACTTGATGCTATACTTACATCACCATACAATCCTGTATCATAATTGATAGGATATGCTGCTGTCTCTGCTACACTCACATGAACATCACTATGTCCATCAACATAATATTGTGTTGTAGGATATCCTTCTGTACTACCTGTACTAATAGGATATGTACCATTATGGTTTTGATATGCTAGATCATCAGGTGTAATGGTTACAGGATACATTGTACCTGCTGTACCTGTGTTTATAGGAGGATGTGAGTCATCAAGTAAACTAACTGCTGTACCTGCTACATCTGCCTTCTGTCTATAAAATGCTAATTGATCATTCAATTCTGCTTTAAACTCATTAACAATAAACTGTGCGGTTGCACCTGCATCACCTAGGTAGTCTGCAATAACAGATCTAAGTCTATCACGTCTGCTATTCTCGTAATTTGACACTAATTGTTCCTCTTTTGTCATGTTACTCCACCATCTAATACTATCACATTATATAGACACAGGTGGTTTGTGTCAAATAATATTGTGTCCTAAAGTTCTTCTAATTCTTCAGCAATAGCATATAATTCTTGTGTTGCTTTTAATGTAAGAGTGTCACATTCATCAACTACCAATCTAATAAACTCTGCTAATGCCTTAGATCCTATTTTACTCTTAGGTAACTTAGTTGTGCGTGATAAGTCTCCAATAGTTTGCAAATAAGCATTTTGGAGCACCTCCGCTCTATGTATTTTACCGTCTGATCCTAAACTCATTTTAATACACCAGTGTAAACGCACGTTGGTCTGGATTATCTAATCCTACCCACTTGTCAGTTATAAAATGACCAGCAAGTGAACCAGTTTGATCAAAACCATCCAAATCCATTTTTATTTGGTCATCACCATCATCTGCATCAACATGTGATCCTTGCATCCAATACTTAGGATACACTACCTTATTGGTATTGGATAACTCAACACCCCACAAACCAAATGAACTATTTGCCATTATATGATAGTCACACATACGCATCAAACACAGATCATATGAATAATTATACAAATTATACTTTAACTTACGTTTGCCAACTGCACTCATCTCTTTAATAATCTGCTGCACTGGCACACCACTTTTATCTGACATTATCTTTAACACCATTTTATAATAGAATCTGCCCATGCCACTCTCATCAACCATCTTCAACATCCACTGTGTCCAGTCACAGTTGACTATCTCATTATTATTCTCAATGTCATGTACCAATGTGAATCGTGAACCAATGAACTTAGGATTATTCATTACATAATCCTTATCGTTAGTAAAGATCAGTACTGGTAAACCATCAGGCATTTGTTTAAGTGCATCCTCATAGTAATCATCATCTATTAAGAACATGCCACTCTGTATATCCTCAAAGTCTCCTCTTCTAATGTGCATAGAGATTACAGGAGTATCACCAAACTTATCCTCCTTAAACTTCTTACATGCGTCAGTTATCTCATCTCTAAATGTAAAATGCTTCTTGAGTTCTGTTATCTGTGTTGTGTCAATAGCATTAGATGGTGTTGGATATCCAAACAAAGGAACATTATCCTCTACTCTTGCTAGTACATCTTCAAACTGTTCATCATCTAAAAATTCTATGACTTTATCAGCAGTCACATCATTTGGATTTATCTCCTCATCAAATTGTAATGTCTTATATGTCGCTCTTAATGCTATTAAGTCATGCTTACCAATACCATACTTTAATCCTGAACGATTACATAATGCTCTCATCATTATATAACAAGAGTGTTGATACCCAAGTCCACTACCTGTTAATTGATGTTCCTCGTTTATTGTAAGTGCCATAATAATATTTTTAAGTATTTAGAAGTACAATTGCCAAACACCATCGCATTTAACACCATGACCTTGAAGACTTATTCTCCTATCATTAAAGTCTGCATTATATGCTGGTGCAATTTGATGCACAAGTGGTCCAATGAACCAAAACATCTCACCAATATTATATGGTACTACTGTTGGTTCATCATAGTCACCCCATTTACTATAATCTAATTCCTTCATGTGCTTAGTGTATTTGTTATCAATCTCATACTGCTTCATTGACTCCTCTTCCCAAGTATTCAGACCACCACCATTCATAGGAACCTGAAGTGGTAGAGTAAATGACAATGTATTCTCAAGATCTACCTCTTTAAAATGACTCCATAAGAATTCATGCTGCTCATGCTGTAAGTCAACATGTATAGTAGCACTTGGTTGCTCCATATACATTTTGGTTGCCATCTTTGGTTGTTCATTTGGTTTAGTACCAAAGATATGGAATCCTGGAGTTGCTAAGAAGTCTGCTACTTGACAATCACCAATAGTATTCCATAACGCATGTACCACATGCTCATATAAAAATCCAAAATAATCATTAAAAACAGGATTTTGGTCTTTTATGTAATCATAGTAGTATTGTATATTTGATATGCCATCAATATATGTTGCTACACCCAAAGTATAAAAGTCAACAGGATTCTCATCACTAGCAGTGAATCCACCTTCACCACAATAGATACCTCTCGGTATCCACCAGTCCTTCATTAGATCAACACGTTGAATAGTATTGTCTATTGCTTCCTGATCTAATACTTTGACGTATCCTGATCTCATTTTTTAAATACACCTATTGATACTAGCACTGCCATTGTTAATGCTGTCCAGAATACTATGTACCACATCACTTTGCCTCCTTTTGTTTAATGTCATATTCAATGACAATCTTCTTAGAGGATCTACCAACTGAGTTCAATGTCTCATAATGATTCCATTCACCCTTGAGTAGTTCTTCCATCACCTTCCTATCTAAACCTGCTAGATTGACACAGTTATCAACAGACTTACGCACTGACTCAAGACCTAAAGGTTTATGATCTATGAATGATCCTGCTAGATCATCATTCTTTGCCTTCTCTAGTGCCTTATCAATATCAATTGTAAAT
>Ga0066836_10000525_pt1 | contig 18589 bp, 10 predicted proteins | sample ETNtaG_18_FD_71568 | JGI IMG/M metagenome (GOLD analysis project Ga0066836, IMG submission 71568) | Marine microbial and viral communities from oxygen minimum zone, Eastern Pacific Ocean - ETNP201302SV91 | ecosystem: Environmental > Aquatic > Marine > Oceanic | place: Pacific Ocean: Eastern... | reverse complement strand
CATACGGGTCAAGATATGAATGCAACAAACATGGAAGCAACGATTGCATTCTATCTCCCACATGGTAGTGAATATGGTGAGCCCCTAGGCAGTCAATACTACGACTTCGGTTGGATTCCATTCCTTTGGGCTGTTGAATACCATGACGGGTTTGCATACATGTCTTGTATCACAAGTGGATTATATGTTGCACAACTCGATATTGACAAACCCTATCGTGGCATCTTACTGAACAATGGTTAAGCCGCAGCCGATTGTTTCAGATATGGGTTGTCAGTCCGCTGCACATGGGTTCACGAACGCCGGCAGTTTTGCTGATGGTTTTCCTGTTATTGGGAACACCACTGTCCGGTTGTTTTGGGGATGCGGATGAAGCGAAAAAGTCAGTCCAATCCATCCTGCAAATCAATTTTGAAGACCCCGCGGATTCAATCCTACGCACGGGTGAGTGGCACCAATTCACCCTAGAAGGCAATGGCCACTCATTGTCCGTCCCAGATGATGTGTTGCTGTTTGTCAATGGTTCGGCGATCCCGGATGGAATCGTCACTGTAACTGATGAGGAGTTGAATGGAAGGTTGTTGCTAACACCTTACGTTACGGAAGTCGATTTGAACGTGATTTACCCAAGTGGCTCAAGTGAAGTCGTTTCCATCGAAGTTCAAAATGGCACACCAATTGTAAGCGGAGAAGAATGGTTTGAAAAAATGGACTTCATCACCAGTGTGTGTTCAGATTCAAGCCAATGTGGAGGTTATATCAATCGATGGATGGGGACAGGAAATCCACAACTTGAGCGGGCAGCAGTCTATTTCAAAGGCCATTTCGAAGGGTTGGGTTATGAGACTCATTTGATGCGAGTGATTGATCATGGAAATCCAACTCAACCAGAAAGCCTGAATGTGATCGCATGGAAAGAAGGACGCTCTGATTCATGCGTGCAAGGTATGGGGGCGCACATGGACGTGGCCCCTCCTGGCAGTCTTGCAGGCACGTACGAAGGCGCATATGACAATACAGCCGGCACCGTTTCGATGCTACTATTTGCCAGAGCATTGGTTGATTTGACCGTTGAATGTGACACGTTTTTGGCCTTGTGGTCAAGTGAAGAGGAGGGTTTGCGAGGATCCAATGCCTTTGCGACAAACGATTGTGATTATTGTCTTCCAAAGGACAAAGAGTTGGAATTTTACATCAACATGGACATGATGGGGATTTCTTGGCCAGCACACAAATCGAATGGAGACCCATTTCCATACCACGCATGGTCGGGACCAGATAACGACCCGGATGTACAAGATGTGGAGATCACAAGCGTGCTTGACAATGTTCACTTCAACATTCTCAAAGCCCCTAGGAATTTGACAATCGATGGCTCCTATGGTTCGGGTTGTGACCAACACTGGGATGAACATTCAAATCTCGTCATGGATGTCCATGAGGATACGTTTGGTCGCTCAGATCACGTCACATTCCGCAATTTGGGGGCGCAAACCATCTTCCACCTGGGTGCGTATGACGACGATTATTCGGCTTATCACTCACCCACTGATACATTGGACAACATGGTTTCGGAAGTTGGTGGACAAGAAGAACTTGAGAAAAGCATCCAATTTGTCTTGTGGGCTGCTATGCTAGAATTCATGATTGCAGATCAAACACATGAAATTAGAAACGTCGATGCATGAGCCATTCGTCAGGCCGATTGATTCAGAAGGTATTGCATGGTCGGCGACCCATGCGCTCGCGAATACCGTCTGTTCTTCTGATGGCTTTCCTCTTGCTAGGAACACCATTATCCGGCTGCTTTGGCTCAGATAATGCAACTCCCCCTACAGGGAAGGATTTGGGAATAACCGGTGTACTAACCGCAGGAGATTGGAGTGAAGTTACCCTCATAGCGCGTGCTGATTTGAGTGTATATATCCCATATTTCATTATTGATCAGGGTAGCCAAAGAGCACAGAATGGAACCGTACTTGATTTGAAATCAGGAAGTAGCACGAGTATAGAGTGGTTATTACCGCCACGAAATCCATATGCAACACTGTTGATTGGAGAATATGGTCGCTTAGATTGGCCTGTTCGTGCAGCCAATGAATCATGGAATGATTGGTCTGCAGATCCTTCCAACGGTGGTGCCGTAACTGTAACCGATAATGGCGACAATGGAACCTGGAATTGGCTTTCTGCACACGATTCAGATGGTGGCGTGGCCGCAATCAAGACGTTTGAAACTACTCGCCCACAACGTTCAGACTTGACCATGGATGATGGTGTCGATGCGTCAGGTGGATGGGTTGATGGGCGCTCCGTATACGAGTGGGTGGATTTCATCACTGATGAAACACCAGACCCACTAGATCCAGCCGATGGTGCGAAAGGTTACCTTGATCGGTGGATTGGAAATGGAAATCCCGCATATGAGGATGCAATTACTTACTTTGAAGGTGTACTTACTGGATTCGGCTTGCGAACAGAAGTGCATCGTTTCCAATCCGGAACCCTTTGGGCAGCCAACATTTGTGGCTACAAGGATGGAACTGTGTTCCCAGATGAGTGGTTGGTATTTGGCGGACATTTCGACATCGCCCCATATGCATCGCCTATTGGAATCATCCCTGGTACGGATGAGTCCGGTTACGGAACCCGCACAGGTGCCTATGACAACACAGCGGGTTCTGCAATGGTATTGACAACTGCAGGAGCATTGGCAAGTTTTGATGCTCGAAGAACCATGGTGTTCTGCTTATGGTCGAGTGAGGAAGAAGGATTGTGGGGCTCAGGGGCATTTGCAGATGATTTGCCATCTGGTGTCACTGTGAGCAACTATCTGAATCTAGATATGGCAGGGGTCAATTACCCTGGAAACTACGCTCTTTCAGTCTATTTAGGCCCCGATGGAAGTGGGGATGTCATTGACCAACCAGGTATGTTTCACCTCGCAGAATGGATTGGAGCAGATGCTCTAGATCTGGCTTACCAGATGGAAAGAGGAGCCGCAGAATGGGCAGCTGGTGGTGAAAGCCCCTTGTGGGACATACAATATGAGGATACGGTTGCAATCTACGAGTCACCAACAGCACGCAGTGACCACGACTCATTCCAACAAATTGGTGTTGCCACCCTTGGATGGAATGGGGTGGTAGATGGATTCCCATGTTACCACAAAACCTGTGACAAATTGGAAACGTTAGAAGAATACATGGTGACTGATAACGCAACTGGAGTTGCGAACCTCGCGCACTCGTGGGATATCGTTACGTGGTGGGCTGTCTTTGCCTTCCTGCACATGGATCAAACACCTGTACCCAATGAATTGTGAAGTGGTATAATGAAACAGTACATGGCGATATTACTGGCCATTTGCATTTTCTTACCAGGATGTACAGCACCCGTTGAAGATTTGGATATCTTCCATGGCGATGATTTACCTGGAAATGACCCCGAATATGAAGTCAGTGAATTTACCCTTACGAAAACAGATGGAAACCAGACGAATCTTTCTGATTATGAAGGGCAAGTCCTTGTGGTTTCATTCATCTATTCTCGATGCCCGGACGTCTGTCCGGTCGTCAGCTCGAATTTGCGCTGGGTGAGTCAAGAATTAAGTGGAGATTATGGTGTCAATTTCAGCATCATTTCCATCACTGTGGATCCATGGTGGGACACACAATACAATCTCAACCAATATGCAACATTACGGAATTTATCATGGCCACATTTGACGGGTGAGGTTAGTGAACTTGAACCGATTTGGCAGGCTTTCCATGTGGGGTTACAAACATATGTCAATGAAACATTCGAAGAGGATTCTAACAGTACATCAGGTAGGCATCACCCCGATTACTTGGTCGATCATTCAACTTCAACCATCATTATTGACAAAAATCACCAGCAACGTGTTCGCTGGGATGATCTTGATTGGGAACCCACACTATTTGTGGAAGATATCAGGAAATTGCTTGAAGAATGATTGGGCCACTTGAGCTAGGCTCAACGGTACTCGACCAATACGAAATCGATGTTCAACCACCGGCGTTTTTCACAGGTCGAGAGTCGTTCTAGCAGCGTCAAGTGCTGCGTCCAGACCATCTGCGTTTGAACCGCCACCTTGTGCAAAGGTTGGTCGACCACCACCACCACCACCAATGTGACCAGCAATGGCGTTGAGGATTTCAACGGCATTATGAGATTCAGCCGCAGTAGTACCTTCCGTAATAGCGACAATCAATTTGCCTCCACCCTCGCGACTACCGACTACAGCAACAGTTGGTTTGGACACGTCACGTGTCAATTCACCGACCATGTTCTGCATCTGTTTGAGTTCGCCTGTAGCTTCCATGACAACATAGCGAATACCATCCTTTTCAACGGCTTCATCGCCGCCACCGCTGGTCCGCAATCTCACGATTTCAGCCTCGAGTAACTCAATCTTCTTTTGCTGTGATTTCCATTCCTCAAAGAAACGGTTAACGGTCTTTGGAAGGTCGTCTACTGAGACGCCTAGGGCCTCTGCAGATTCTGCCAACAGGCGCTCCTGCCGACGGGCGTGTTCGCGTGCAGTTTCTCCGGCCACGATTTGCAGTCGCTCCACCCCGTCTTGGACTTGACTGCTGCGGATGATGCGAACCTCCCCAATTTCACCTGCTTGGTCATGGTGCGTCCCACCACATGCTTGAACATCGTGTTCACCAATTCGAATCACTCGGATTTGACTGTGTTTAGGTGGACCACCCTGATACAATTCAAAGCCGAATTGAGCATCTGCTTCAGCACGTTCCATAACCATCTTTTCCACAATTGGATTTGTTGTAATAATTGCATTGGCATGATCTTCAATAGCATCGAGATCGTCTCGAGTAAGTCGCTGGAAATGTGTGACATCGAGGCGCGCATAGCGCTCACCCTTGGATGAACCAGCTTGCCAAATGTGTGGACCCAGCAAAGCACGAGCACTTCCCCCGATGATGTGTACCGAAGTGTGATGATCCATGAGTTGCTTACGACGTTCCCACGATACCTCGCCAGCCACTGTTCCAGTAAGAGCACCATCTGTAAGGTGTAGAATGACTTCGCCATCGATGTGTGTATCGAAAACGGTTGCACCCCCCAATGTTCCACAATCACCCAGTTGGCCACCACCTTCTGGATAGAATAGTGTATGGTCCAGGATAATCGCATGTGTTGGTATGCCTTGCACTTCACTGGATAGATTCAGTGTGGATGAATCAATTTCAGCACAGTGAAGTACAGTCGCTTCAAACTGAGTCTGTGAAGTATCCTCATAATATCGACGAATGGTGGCAGGCCAATCACCAGCAACCAATTGCTGCTTGCCCTTTGCTTTGGCCGCTGCCTTGGTCTGTTGCGCATTTCTTTCAGCCATATCTGCCGCAAAACCCACACGTATCCCTAGATTTTTCCAGCCAAGACGATTGGCGATACTGGCAACCATATCAGGCTGTAATCCTCGTTCTTCAGCAAGCCGAAATAGAATGTCATCTGGAGCATCACTCGCATCCTTGGGCAACTTTGCGAGTGCTGTATTGACTGCAGCCTCACCTTTGCGTAACATTTCGTGATAGCGATCTTCCTCCAATTGTAAAATCGTCAAAATTCCATCTCTTGACTGATTGAAGCCAGACATATCCAGATTGACATCCATATGGTGGGCGCCCAAATCAGATAGACTCATACTAAGTCCCAAATCATCCTTCATGCGGCAAACTCTACGCGCAAGCATTCGTGCTAGATAGCCAGCCTTGGCATTCGATGGAATCAGTGTATCCCCAAGCATATTGCAAAGGGCATGCATGTGATCAGGAATTGCGTAAATAGATGAAAGTGGCTCGGTTACAGCCTTCAATTGATTTACTGTAATTGAAATTCCTCGGTCGGCAAGACGCTCGGACAAGCGGTTGTAAAGCGACTCGACATCCGTTCCAACATCGATGTTCAAAATACCTGCAAGACGAGATAGTTCTGAAAGAAGCGCGTCCATATCGATGTTGCCCAACTGAGATAAACGGGTATGGAAATCAGATTCTTCTTGTAACCATGTGACGGTCTCTGGATAAATGGCTTCGTAAATTGTTGGCGTCCCAGCAGCAGCCCAGCAAAATCGCTCAAGACCATACCCTGTGTCGATTATTTGCAATGGCATTTCTCCATATCGGACACCCTTGATTTCAACATCACCATCGTCTGATTCTTCTAAATTCATGAAAACAAGAGTCGCAAGTTCAAGGCCTCCAACGATGACCTCCACTGCTGGACCCGCATTTCCTCCACCCGACCATGGGTTTTCGACATAAGTGATCTCATTGGGGTTGATGCCTAATCTGTTAACAAAAAGGTCATCACAAAAACGGATACATTCTTCCATCCAATATTTTATGTCACCTTCTTCAGGACGATTAAAGCAATGATGGGCCATCATTTCAAAAGTGGTCAAATGGCGCCCTGAGCGACCAACTGCAGCCACATCGGTGAGTCGGATACAAGGTTGTGAAATGGTCAATGGATTCGCTGGCGGAGGGGCAATTCCACTAGTGACATGCGGTTGAAAGTCAGCAATAGAGGCAATTGTGAGGTGAATATCATCACGCCACCTTGCGATAACTGGGTAGGGCTCAACTCGAGTATGAGCATGCTCTTCGAAGTAGTTGAGAAATGTTTCCCGCATAGCATCTTTCAGAGCTTTTCCCCGTTGAGGATAACCCTGAATAATAGGGGCTCCGATGAATGTGTACTCATCTTCCGTGGTATCGCCTGATGTATCACGGGAGTGATCTCGTGTCCAAAACCAAAGGTTTGTGACACGACAAACCTTGCGCACAAACCCCTGTTCGTGGAAATACGGTATGTCGATGTCACCGAAGGCCATGGGCATCCTCAGTAGACCGGAATTGGAGCCCGTTCATGAATGAGTCGGCCGGCACCCATAGGGTGCCGTCGCCGAAAGCGACTTCAAACACGGGTGGTAGCGCAAGGTGTGAGTGACGCGTGGCGCGACCATATTGAATCGGCAGGTGCCGGTTTGCATCGTATCAAAAGACACGGTGCAATGAAAGTCGACGCCATGCTTGTTGCTGATTCTAAGCATTTGTCAAACCAAACCGATGAATCGCCTGGACAATTGGCCAATACTGCCGCACTACCAGGTGTTGTAGGCAATGCTTGGGCCATGGCTGACTTTCATTTTGGATATGGATTTCCAATCGGAGGAGTTGTCGCAACAGACATTGACCAAGGTGGTGTAATTTCCCCAGGTGGAGTTGGATTCGACATCAATTGCGGCGTTCGTTTGTGTGCTTTAGATTTAGAACAAAATGATCTGCGTGATATGAAAAAGCTCGGCCGACGACTCAAGGGTAGAATCCCCGCAGGCCCCTCAGCCAAAGGTGGAGTCAAATTATCCGAATCAGGCATGGAATCTATCCTATCAGAAGGTGCAAAGGCTGCTGTTGAACTGGGACTCGGGCATCACGCTGATTTGGATTCGATGGAATCAAATGGATTGCTGGAAGGAAGTGAAAGAAGCCTTTCGGAATTGGCACGCAAGAGAGGTTCTCTTTCTCTTGGAACTTTAGGCTCTGGCAATCATTTCATGGAATTGCAAGTCGTCGAAAGTATCCTTGATGTTGAAGCCGCCAAAGCCTTTGGTTTGCGCCAAGGGCAAGTGACTGCAATGATTCACACAGGTTCACGTGGATTGGGTCATCAAGTCTGCTCGGATCATGTCGCCGGATTAGAAGCGCGTTACAAGAAAACTGCAGCAGGGTGGTATGCCGAAGATTGGGACATCACCTTGCCTGATCGTCAATTGGCCGCAGCACCATTCCATTCCAAAGAAGGGATGGCCTACTTCGAGGCGATGCAAGCAGCTGGAAATTATGCATTTGCCAACCGCAGTGCATTGACACAGAGATTACGGGAAACTCTTCGTGCACATCTTGGCACAGATGGTGAATTGGAGGTAATTTACGATGTATGTCACAATATTGCCAAAGTTGAACAACACGTCGTCCACGGTTCTTCCTGCAATTGTTGTGTTCATCGGAAGGGGGCGACTCGAGCACTGGGTGGAGACCACAATGAATTGGCTCCAAAATTCAGTGGTGTAGGTCAACCAGTTCTCGTCCCTGGTGATATGGGTACGGCATCATACGTTCTTGCAGGACCTGTTGCAGGTTCAAATGATGCATTTTCATCATCATGTCATGGAGCGGGGCGCCAATTGTCGAGAACTCAAGCACGAAATTCAATTGATGGTTTGGCGCTTCAAGAGGAGTTGGCTGGAAAGGGAATTTCTGTTTATGCAAATACGCCGAATGTTCTTTCCGAAGAGGCCCCAGATGCATACAAGGATGTTGATCAAGTCATTCGTTTGACAACAGAAGCCGGTCTAGCACGACCTGTTGCCAAATTGCGACCTTTTTGTGTCATCAAAGGATGAATTTAGACGTCGTCTGATTTGCTGTTAACACGGCTTTTCAAAAACAATCCGAGACCAAACCACCAAGCAACTTCAAAGGAAATCAGAAGCAGTGTAAGACCAGTGCCAATCTCGACGTTGATTAGATCAACGCCAGTGGTTTCTGATGCCTGAATCCATGCTTCTTCAATTTTCATATATTTTCATCCCATGTATCACATGGAAATGCCCGCGCGAGGAGTCCCCGCTTGGACTGGTGCAGCTCCAGAATGTACGCCGTCCGCTTCTTCCATGATGATGGTTAGCAACGTATTGACTAGCTTCCGAAGGTCGTCCACCTCCCCTTGCAGACTGGCCATTTCTCTTGCTATCGTCAATTTGCGGTTTTCGCTAGTGCTCATATGGTTCCCATCCCATCATGAGGGATTTCTCCCTCAAACGCCCATCTAATCGGACCGGTCTATAAAGGAAACGTTTCTGTTAGGTTTCGGAAACCGTTTCGAAACATTTTCTGGAAATGCCAGAAACAGTTTCAACGGATCAATCGTGAAATGATATCGGCTTTTGTTCCACTACTATCGATCCCTTGTAATGTCGCGAGTTCAACCAATTCCGCCTTCTTCAATCGTTTCAATGAAGCAGAAGTTGGCTTATTTGTTTCTTCTGCAACAGGGGCATCCTCTACCTCGGCAACTTCCTCAACAGGTCGTGCCGCAGGAATATATTCCGGCTCAGGTTCTGGTGCACTGTACTCGTCACCAAATCCGACTGGGGCCGGAGGCGCAACAGGTTCAGCATGTTGATCGATAATCTGCTGAGCAGACCAGCCTTTATCCATCCAAGCATTTGCGTCCTCTTCTGACCAATCTGGAAGAGCCGAACGAACTTCGGCAACTGATAGCAAGCGAGGGTTTGGTGTCGTTTGGACTGGTGCTGAAGTGTTTCTCCCTGATTTGATAAAGTCAGCAGCAGCACGGTTCAACTCACTTTGCTTGAGATATCCGTTTTGATCCTCATCGTATGAATTGGCAAAGTGGAGGAATGCATCTTTGTCAAGAATTTCGTTAGACTCGATAATGTGAGCAACTGTATCATCGTTGAAATCAAGCGGATATTCATCCTCCGTAGGTGAAGTAGACTGTGTCATCAAATTTGTGAAATCTGTCGCCGCCCTGTCTAATTCACCAGCATCAAGGAATCCATCCTGGTCACGATCATATTTCCGCGCATGAGCAAGGAAGGCATCTTTGTCATAGATCCCGTGTCGAGAAACTGTGTTCCACAACGTATCTTCTTCGTAATCAAGTCGAATCCCTATGTTGGCACCGTACGCCACATCTTCTTCATCCCAAGAATCATCAAGGTAATCATCCATTGAATCACTTGGCTTTCGCAGCACAATAACGCCAAGTAAGGCAACGACTATGACGGCCAAAACGCCAACAACTGCAACCAACAGAATGGTTGTCGTTAGAGCACCTTCTGATTTCTCTTCGCCAATGACCGTGAACTCAACAACAGGGATTGGATTCTCATAGTCGCCATCGATGTAAATGTAAAGCTCGGGAGTTCCTGCCTTCCAAGCCTCCCACTCGAACATGATTGTTGCATCCGAATCAAGAGATGAGAAATTGAGAGTTTTTGAATCAATATCCATCAAATCTCCATCTCTTTGTTCCGCGAGTGTCACATTGATGCTACCACCTCGCAAACCTGTGTTCATGAACATTGCATGTATTTCGACAGATTCCCCATATTCTGGAGATGAGGGAGATATTACCCAATCTGCATGCACCCATACGAACTCAATGATTTCCAGCAATGGGTACCTTGGAGTACCTTCCGTACCCTCGCCCTCAAGGACATTTCCAGCCAGGTCTTCTCCTTCAATCCAAACACTGATTTGATCGCCATTTTGCAATTTATTTCCATCACTAGGGCGCATGTCGAGCTGATTGCCAAAGTGGGTTTGGTCTCCATCAACACTCACAAATTGTAATTCTCCAACCCCACCAATGCCTAGCCTTGGCAAGCCATTCCTGTAGAAATCCCAGTGGACTGTCAAATTGGTTGTAGGTACCCCTCCTGAATCTTCGATGAGCAAATCGATTTGGACCATACTCAATTGATCACTTTCCAATTTTAAGAGTGATGAGGTTGGGAAACGAAATTGATCAAACACGACTTGAGGGGCATTGCTATCGATGACAATGCTCGAGTCAGTATTTGGAAGTGCCGTACCGGCACCTGGGACGTTTAGAACAGTCAATTCGATCGGCAATTGTTGTCCAGGGGGTGTCCTTTCCGGTAGCACGAGTGGGGCACTGAACAACCCACCAGATTGTACCGCTACAACCTTCTCAACAACAACACTGCCCACAAGAATTTGAGCACGTACAGACAGGTTTTCATTTGGTACCAAAATTGGGACCGAAGTGGCGCTATATTGTACAATTCCCTCTACAATGAGTTCATCACCCTCTTGGACGTTGAGTGTGCTTGCATTCCCTTCAGAAATAGGAGGCGTCAAATCAACTAAATCTGTAGCCACTGCAACCAAAACATTGTCAAGACGCCAGCGTAAAGCATTCAGATTGTTGAGATTGGCTACTGTTGCCGTATCATCAGTCACCGTAACACCTGGGACATACCAATTCTGTGAAGTGGGTGTATCCCAATCCATACGGAATGTGATATCCAATCTCGACGTGTCATCAGACATTGGAGTCACGATTGCAGAAATTGGCTCAACATGGCTACCAGTTACTGTCGAAAGTACAGCCTGTCTTGGATCATAATTGAATTGCCCGAGTGGAGCATATGATTGTCCAGCAAGATAGACGGCGATATCATCCAATGTTTGGACACCGTTGGCATCTTGGACAATCATCGAGAATGTGTGGGTTTGATTCGCAAGCAAATGTTCATCCCAAGTGTCAAGAGAGAAACCTGTGTTCAATAGAGTAGTTTCAGTATTTTGCGCAGTTTGTAATGTCGCCCAATCGGACGACAAACCTGGACCACCGCCTGTACCACCATCTTGGTAACTGTTTCCAGCCCAATCTACACCTTCAAGCCACAAACTGACCTTGCCATTGAAGCCGTTGGTTGCAACTTGAATATTTGAGAAAGAAACTTGTTGGGAGCCGCTGCGCAACGGGTAGATATTCTCAGTCATTGTGAGATACTCCACCCCCTGTGCAAAGCCATCACCGTTGGCATCATCAATTCCTTCACGCCAATAATGAAGGGTGACTTCATCATCACGATCTTGCGCATCGGAAACTGTGATGTGGACGGTCAAGGGATTGATTGGATCCCACACATAGCCATTGGCGTCGAGTTGGCCAACAGATGTTGACACAAGGAAAGGGCCTGCTATTGGTGCCTCATCGTCCATCAGTACTGTAACTACTGGTGGACTGACAGTGGAGTCATTTGCTCCAGTTGACCCTGTAATCGGACCAACACGGTCAATTCTAGGCATCAATGTGTTGACATTTGATGTCGAATTTGACACATTAAGAACTGTGTCACCGGAGAATGTCCCATTTCCATCAGAAATCAAAGCAAATCCACCGTGTTCAGTAACAATGGTCATTGCGAAATCACTCTGCAATGGTCTCAAATTAACTGTATTCTGAAATCGAACACTTCCACTAATGGAAACATTGTGACCACTACGAGAATGGAAAGGGTAATCAGGGGAAAATTGATTCGATAGATGCCGACCTTGGTCATCATATACCTCGAAACTGCTTATCTCAAGATCATTTTCTACAGCCTGACTTCCAGAACCACCAGATTGTGCAACTGCCGGAGCAATCGCTTCACCGGTGATATTGTAGCCTAATGCCGACCAATCAATTTGGGCAACATCATCCCATGTCCAAGACACTTTGAAGCGCCAATCAATCTCCAACACTCCACTAATTTCAGTCACCGTACAATCCAATTCCATCGGGAGTTTATTGCCACCTGACACTTGGCTAAAAGTAGCAGTATTTGATGGGCTAAGAGCCTCGATGATGATGTCCGTCCCGTCACTGGCGATCCCTGTCAGCACAACTTTGGCAATTGCATCATTGTCATACAAATGGCGGTGGCGTGTTGTAATTTCAACAACGTCACCATCGGGATACATTGTAGTTGGAACTGTGAATGGGTAATTGGTAATCATAAGTTCATGATGAATGCCCCCGTCAAAAATCACAGCCCCTACGTCGGCATTGTAAGTAACTGGAATATCGACACTTTCACCACCAACTTGCGCGATTGTGACACGTTGGTAATCAACCATCTGCTGCGTCAATCCAGTGATGTTCTCAGAGATTGAATAACCGATAGTGATTGCGTTAATATCAACGGAGGCCGACCCACCGGTATACAAATCGAATTCAACGACTCTCCAATCCCTACCCGTCAGTTGATGATTATGTGTTGATTGAACCATGTTGATGTATGCAATCATAGTTGGAGGGAGGCTCGTCGTCGTGAAGCCATCAGTGAATGTAATGGAAGAAGATGCACCAATTGAAAGGTCAACAGGAGAAATGGATGTTGGACCCGTTAGAGATGTCACAGATGCGGAAACTACCGCAGTTTGAACTGTTGCATCTTCAGGAATTAGGAGTGAAACTGTGGAGCCGGACGAACCAACGTTAAAGTTGATTGAAGCCGTATCTAGATTGTGTGTCATTGTCCCTGTAGTTGATGTCGTTTCATAGAGCATCTGTTGCCACCCATGAGCCCCGTAAACTGTCCCTGCGGGGAAACTCCAGTCAACAGTGCCGTCACTGGTCACATCTGCCACAGGATTAATCGCAGGCTGTCCAAATTCACCTTCTGCCAAGAGTGATGATATATGTCCACCTGGATTCACCTCAATTTGAACCCCAAAGCCAGGTTGAGGTTCGAGGAAATTGATTGTGCCTGTAAGGCCAGTTTGCCCAACCGCGGAACCACTAGCATCGATGGCGCGAATGGTGACTTGGGAACCAATTCCCGAAAAATCAATTGAAGTAATTGGTCGACTTGAGTGTGTAAATTCACTGTTGATCTGGAGAACTGAGGATCCATTGTTGGTTAGGTTCCCACCCCACAAATCCAGTGAAGGTGCAACATCCCAGCCATTGCCGGTACCGCGTGCATCTAACATTCGAATAGAACCGACGTGAACTGCATCAATTAAGGGTGTCAGAAAAGGGTCATCAGTGCCCATGTTAATCTGGACCCGGATGCTGGAATAAGCATCTTTGTTCAACCCATGGAGTGATATTGGAAAGGTTAAATTTCCAAATCCAGAAATTGCAATCCCGGTAGAATCCAATACAGTACCTGTAACCCATGTATTGTCTGGAATTGTCCCATCAATATCGATCATGCCTGAACCGATTTCGTCCACTTGCAAAATGTCCGAAATCCACTGCCCTTCGTCAAGAAAATAATCCACTTCAAGACCGATGTCATCAAGGAACCAGCCATCGTAATTCACAATTGAATCGCTTTCAAGTGAAAATCTGAACCAGACAGTCTGTCCTGAATATGCGGTCAAGTCACCAGTCTTGGTGTCCCACATATTGTGTGGACCCTGACAACTGAAACCACCTGGTGGAATCGTATTTGTGCCATCAAAAATACCCAAGCTTGCTAAATTAGCCCCTGCATGAAATGGCAATCCTGTCGCGTCATACCAATTGTTTCCAGGATCGAAATGTGACCAGGTTTGATTGTCTGTGGAAATGAAAACTGCACCTCCGTCATAGCCCGATTCAGCACACATCCAATGACTAAATGTAAGGCGAGCACTTGCACCAGCTGGAATTGAATATGAAGGTGTAAACAAGTGATCCCAGTTGCTTCCAGAATATGATCCAGCCAAATTAACGCCGAACCCAAACGGTGCTGTAGTAAATGATGTAGGCCCGGACGTCGGCGATGAAGGGATTGGGCCGAAATCCCAATCTCCTGTTGAACTCCATCCTGTAGGGAGGCCACCGGGTGCACCTGCAGCACTGTTTTCAAATCCATCAGTTAGCGAAAGGGCGCCAGCACCAATTGAAATGAATTGCCAATCATTTGCTGCATTATTAATTGCATAATGGAACATTGTTGATTGAGAATTTAAATTATCAGAAACAACAATATTACCGCTCCCATCGAACACAGAGATACTGTCAAGAGTGAGGCCCTCCAAATTATCATAGGGAGATCCACCAGTTACTGAACTATCAGTTTCGACACGGTAACGTAAATACACGACATTTTGACCATGGAAAGTCGAAGGGATGGATAAATCCATTGTGATGGGGCCGCCCGTTTGACTATTGTATGTTGTACCTCCAACGGCGTACCCTGATGCAGGGATACCATTGGTGCCAGTTCCAGTTAAATCGGTCCAAGTTAAATTGTTAAACGACATCTCGACCCAGAAATTGTCGTAAGAAGAACCTTCTAAATCCCATTCCAAAATGGTTCGTAGTGTGGAACCTGTACTAACTGAACTGAAATTAAATGAGCGCTGTAATGCCGCCTCGGCATTGTTGGAATATGCACACGTACTTGCCGTTGAACTATAGCAGCCATGGTGCCAATAGTTGGCTGCACCGCCCACATTAGTGAGAACCAAATCATCAAGGAACCACCCTGGCATCCCTGAACTGTTAGCTGTAGTGTGAATGTTAAATCTAAATTTAATCTGTGTCGACGAATTGATCGATGTCAAATTATCAAGATTGAAGGTTTCCTGGACCCATCCTGTTTCAGTTGAATCGGACCACGCGGGGAAGGTGCTACTACCAAAGGGTGTGCCAGCAGGTGTACTGTTAGCATTCATTGTCACGTTGGAATTGTACCCCCCTATGGGCTCAATCCAAGTCCAAGCAGCATTGTCAAGTTTGTATTCAACCCATACCGCGTCGCCTGCTACAGCATCGGTATGTCGCCAATTCCAAATTGTCAAATTGAAATTATGGATTGGACTGGGGATTGGTGTCGGTGTAGATTCAAGGGCGGCGTCTTCACCTGCCGTCACCGGTTGGCCCGCCAACGTTGCTGCCACTGTGGAACCTGTGTGGGCAGCCGCAGGAATATTCCCATGTGCCAATTGTCGCACATTTCCAACAGTGGTGCCATTAATGGCTGCAGGGATAGATGGCTCCCAAATGGAAGTATTGCCCGATTCACTCCATCCACTTGCGAAATTAAGAGTTACTTGCCCTAAGAATGAGTCAACATTACTGACTGCTGCATCAGGCAATAGAGATAGACGGCCATCAAAATGATCCATCGTTGAATCAGTGAATTGGCCCACTGAGAAATTCATAGGTGTATCCACACGCCACTCGGTACCATTTCCATCGTTGACCATCTTGTCCTCAGCCGTCATCCAACCATCTAGTATGGTTGCATTACTTGGCACATTCCAGCCATCAACTTCCACATCTTGTCCGCTTGAAGCAATTTGAGGAGGACCCGTCCAGACGCTAATATCGGCGGCAGCCCAGGGTACAGAGACCATCATGAACGTCAATAACATACTAAGCAAGACTTTCCGATTTTTCCCCATATCATCGACTCCTACAAAGTCTTGCGACACTTAGACGTTAGAAAGACCTTCGGGCTACGGTCAGACCCTACGGGTCTGTGAAAAGAGCCACTGGCGTGAATTGAACACGCGACCTACGCCTTACCAAGGCGTCGCTATACCTCTAAGCCACAGTGGCGGCGTTGTCGGCGACTGGCGGCGATAATTTAACCGCTGCGCAACCAACATATTGCACTCACATTTGAGTGCCACATCGCCATCATGCTCATATCCGAAAGGTTGCACGCCGAATCACTGCCGAGGTCGCATAGCCTGGTATCGCGCGTGACTGGAAATCACGTGGGTTTTCCCGCCGGAGTTCAAATCTCCGTCTCGGCGCCATTTGGCTGCAAGTGATTTACAAGATATTCGCCATCCAGCCTACGGCAGGCAGAGTATTTCTTAATGCGGGGTTGCCGCAGGGCCCTGTAATGACCGAGGGCGCGGTGGAAGATGCGGGGGCCGAAGACGGCTTGATTTTCCACGAAGGATCGCGATTAACCGAACTCAAAATTGGACAAAATTTGTCCATTGATTACCCCCGTTTAGAGCCACTACACCACTTGAAAATCGAATTGATGTTTCATTTCTACAAAATAAAAAAGACGTGGACTACAGCGCATTGGACGACTTTGGGCATAGGTTTCCTTGCAATCATCCTTTCAGGATGGGATTTCGGCATCAATGAGCTCTCAAATGGTGGCGATTTCTACAACATAGGCCTCAGTGGGGAAGAAGGAGGTTTGTTTGGTTCCGATTCTGGAATACGAAATGTCCACAACGCTGCGATTGTCCTCACCATGATTACCCTTGGATTGTGGGCGATTCTTTTGGTCAGGTTATGGGCCATCTTCCCGCTAATGCGATCCCAAGCAATCAGCCTATATGTCGCATTGATCGCAGCTGAAATCAGCCAATTTTGGGCTCACGGATACGATGCGAATTTCCCATTTGGAGGGGATTCGTTTGCCTACGCTGTTTCCTTAGTCGGAATCATACTCGTTGTATTCGTTTGTTTCATCCTCCAACGAGCCGTCACCGAAACACGAGATGTTCATGTTGAAGAAAAACACTGGCACCCAGATCCACGACAGCGAGAAAATTCAAAGCGCGACCATTCCCTCATCGCCTGGAGTGGGGCACTGGTCACTTATTGTGCCCTAATTGTTGTCCACGCATGGTCTGGAGCGCACTACGTTACTGTCCGTCAACCAGGTGACACTGAATGGTGGTGGATACTCAAATCGATCTACATCATTACAGGTTTACTTCTCGTCTGGTTGATGATTCATGTTCTCTGGTATCCGCAGATTATGTTAGGAACTGCAGAAATTCGTATTGAATCTGCACGAGCAAGGCAAATATCACAAGTTCGCGTATCCAGTGATGAGAGCGAGAATAAGCCAGCACGTGCCGGTAAATGCCCAGATTGCGGTGAAATCACCCCTGTCAAAATGTTAGCCAATGGTGAGTTAGAAGCCGCTTGTGCCATCGATGGTTGCAATGGAGGCGCTGCCCCCGGTGAGAAGTGTTCAGTATGTGGAACTCGCATTTCTTCAAGGGTCATCTGTATGGCATGTAACTCAAGTGCACCCATTGGGAACCATTTCGCTGATGATGAGGCATGGTGAGTGAATGGACGTCAATGGTTTTCGAGAATTTTTCCCACCTCTCAATGAGGATAATTCTCCCGTTTACCTTGACAATGCCTGTATGACATTGCGCCCAAACAATGTCATCAAAGCAGTGCAGGATTACTATGCACGAAACCCTTCTTGTGCCGGTCGATCTGTTCACAGGTGGGGCATGGCAATTTCACAAACCGTTACAAGAACTCGAAGAAAATTGGCTGAACATATCGGTGTGAAAAATGCGCGCGAAGTGATTTTCACCCCAAATGCAACACATTCGATCAACCAAGTTGCTGCTGGTATGTCTTGGAACTCTGGAGATGTGGTCATCACCAGTGACCGTGAGCACAATTCAAATCTTGTTCCTTGGTTGCAACTATCAAGTTCTGGAGTCAAACTACAGACTGTGAAAAGTCATGCCGACAATCAATTTGATCTCGAGGCATTCGAGGAAGTTTGTGCCAGCGCAGGAAAGTCGCTTCGAATGGTATCACTGGTCCACGTTGGGAACCTTGACGGTGTTGAAATCCCAATTGCGGAAGCAACAAAGATTGCCCACGACCATGGCGCAATTGTCCATGTGGATGGAGCTCAATCAGCACCTCATATGCCCATTGATATCGAAACATTGGGATGTGACCTATTCTCATTTAGCCTGCACAAAATGCTCGGCCCAACTGGGGTAGGCGCCCTATGGGGGCGTGAAGAAATTTTGTCACAATTGGAACCGATTTGTGCAGGGGGTGGGACAGTAGAGGAGGCAACGGCTGCTGGATACACACTTCGCCCTATCCCCGACCGCCTCGAAGGTGGACTAGGGCACTATGCTGGGATTTGTGGCACTGAAGCAGCATTGGATTTGCTATCACAGTATGATATGCGTGATTTGGCGAGCCAAGAGATACGCGTCAACCGTATCATGAGTGATGGAAT
>Ga0066836_10000524_pt1 | contig 18597 bp, 20 predicted proteins | sample ETNtaG_18_FD_71568 | JGI IMG/M metagenome (GOLD analysis project Ga0066836, IMG submission 71568) | Marine microbial and viral communities from oxygen minimum zone, Eastern Pacific Ocean - ETNP201302SV91 | ecosystem: Environmental > Aquatic > Marine > Oceanic | place: Pacific Ocean: Eastern... | reverse complement strand
CTCCAAGTCCGTTGTCCTGAAGTAGCTAAACCATGTAGGAAAATAATCGGTGGTAACGGATTCATATTTGTAAGGAATCTAACAATTGGTTCATTCTAAAAACACATTAGCCCCGATTGGTTTCTGCCTAAACAGGAACCCCTCGGGGCTGTGCAGTTTAACGCTTCCAAAGTCATCCCCTGAAGGACTCCTAAGGTTTGGTTCTGCTCCTCTTGCGATTCGCTTCTCAATTCCCACCATTTTCCGAAGATCCTGGTTTGATTTGATTTCACTTTCCTCCTTGCGGATTCTTGTGAGAACCCATCTGACCCGAAGGTCTGATGTCGGTCTGATCTGGTTTCTGCCCTAGAGCTTCTTCCTTTTCAGCGATCTTTTCTTTCGAATTGATCCCGTTAAACCTGTTCCGATGGCCGTTCACACTTTTCCTTAGCCGTACCTTCCCGGGTTTCGATGCTGCCACCGCTCCCGTTGAGCTTTGCTATTTCCAAGTGTGCCGTTGTCATCGGCGTATAGGTACAATTACATGTTCTTGAAGGTTCGTCAAGTGGTTTTAGGAAATCCTCAACTTTTCCCCAAAAGAAATACCGAAATCCACAAAATAAGGACAGTAATCACAAGTTATCCACATGAAAATCTCCCGTGGAGAATTGATTTAAAAACCTACTTAGCGAAAAGCATGTCGAGGTTTTTGAAGGATTTGAATTCTAAAGCGTTTCCTGACGGATCTTTCAGGAACATTATTGATTGCTCTCCCGATGCACCTTCAAATCGAAATTTCGGTTCGATTTCAAACTCCCAATCATTTTCCCGAATCCGATTTACTAGATCATTCCATTCATCAACTGTCAGAATAACGCCGAAATGGGGGACAGGCACTTTATCTCCATCAACTTGGTTATACGTTATGCTATTTCCTCTATTGGTGTCATTGTTGTCAGCGACTACATGGGCCACTACCTGATGGCCAAACAAGTTAAAGTCAACCCAGGTAGATGCTGAACGACCTTCCTTAGCGCCCAAGACATCAAGGTAAAAGGTGCGAGTTGAAGAAAGGTCATATACCGGTATTGCTAAATGAAAAGGTCTTAAGGAATTCAAGTCCAAATTCCTCTTTGTAAATATGTATTTTTGAGGACATGCAATTTATCAGTCATTATTCCATCAACGCCATAGTCAAGAAGTGTCTCAATATCTTTTTTTGTGTTTATTGTCCACGCGTGGACTACTTTTCCGAGACGGTGGACAGTTTTAACAAATTTTGGAGTGATTAACGGAATTCCTTTCACATTCATGGGGACTTGAACACAATCACCTGGCGGTATTTGCTGGGAACCTATGAATCTGCCAATTTGAATTTTGGCTATACCCGACGGACCCATGCTGGTGCATAAATCTTCACCTACACTTTTCGCTATACGGCGGATTCTGGAATCTGAAAATGATCCGACGCAGACACGGTGAGTAGCATTGGTTTTTGAAATCACGTTAACAAGAGGTTCAATTGCAGAATCGTGCTTGGGATCTATATTAAATTTTGACTCGGGAAATTCTTCCAGTAAATCTGTCAATAATGGAATCTCTTCTTTTCCGTCGATTTTCGCTTTTGCAACTTCAGAGTAAGTTAATTCAGCAATAGCACCTAACCGGTCAGTGACTCTGTCTAGTTCATGATCATGGAAGGCGACCAACATTCCATCTTTGGTTGCGTGCACGTCTGTTTCTAGGTAGTTGTATCCCAGTGATACAGCTAATCTGAATGCACTCATGGAATTTTCTGGCGCATCTAAAGCTCCTCCGCGGTGGGCGAAAGCCAGTGGGAAATCAGATTCAAGAAATTGTTTTTTCATTATGCGATTTCGCCTTTATGAGGTGTAGGCAAAGTTAACGTATATTGCTAGTCAAGTCATGATGCTCATCTAAATTTTCCTAGATCACCACGCTTTTCGTAGCATTTCTGTAGCGTTAAAGAATGCAAAGACGAACAAAGATTATTGCAACTATTGGGCCCGCTAGCGACTCAGAAGCTACATTGAGAAAACTTGTTGATGCAGGAATGGATGTGGCTCGTTTAGGACTAGCTCATGGCACTCTAGAAGAGGCATTGGAACGATATAACCGGATTCGCAAAGTTGCGGCTGATATGTCCCAAAGGGTAGGTATTCTTGTTGACTTGCCGGGACCAAAAATCAGAGCGGCGTCATTTCCCGAAGACGGGTCAGAATTAACAAAGGGTACTGAACTTCAAATTGTACCTGGCGATAGCAGCTCAAATGAGAAAATTGTTGAAGTTGAATATTCGGGAGTTCTGGAAGATCTCCTGCCAGGGGATGTCCTTCCTTTCGGCGATGGACAAGTAGTAGTTCGAGTAGAAAACGTGTCAGAAGATGGGGCTACGGCGACGATAACGAGTGGTGGACGACTCCATGGACGTCCTGGGATACGGATTCCATCTGAGAGACTTAGTATGCCAACTCCTACCGATGAAGACCTTCGTAAATTAGATGCATTCGTCGATGTAGGGATAGATATGGTGGCAGTTAGTTATGTACGCTCAGCCCACGATGTACGGCGAGTTGGAACTGAACCGCATCCTCGTGGTCCTCTGGTAGTAGCAAAAATCGAAACTAAATCAGCTGTTGAGAATCTGAAGGGAATCATTGAAGCATCAGCTGCAATCATGGTTGCCCGAGGTGACCTTGGAACAGAATTTGATTTAGCTGACCTACCGCACCTTCAAAAGAAAATTATTGCAGAATGTATTGCCGGAGGGCTGCCGGTGATTACGGCAACGCAAATGTTGGATTCAATGATTCAGAATTCATCACCAACGCGAGCAGAGGCATCGGATATCGCAAATGCAGTATTTGATGGAACATCTGCCGTAATGCTTTCTGGAGAAACGGCAATTGGAGATTATGCCGTAGAGTCCGTTGAAACTATGGCGAGAATAGCTCATAGAGCAGATGAAGAATTTGACTATGGTCGATGGGCTGAGCGAGTAGCGGAACTTCGGAAAGAAACTGACACTGAAGCATCTAATGGGGGTTCACAAGGTATTACTGATGCTATGACCTTAGCTACATGGAGGGCAGCTAATGAACTGGATTTGGCAGCATTGCTGTGTATATCAGGTTCGGGGTTTACTGTTCGGTCTATGGCTCGTTTCCGCCCCAATGTTCCAATTCTTGGTATGACAATGGATGAGCGGACAGCTCAACAATTGACTTTAAGCTGGGGAGTAACTCCTTTTACGATCACCGCAGAGTTGGGATATGAAACTCGAATCAAGAATGCCATTGAAATGGCAAAATCGGAAGGGCATATAAACACCAATGACCTAATTGGGGTTTTGGCAGGAATTACGGGTAATTCTCATGCGACTGATGTGCTTCGAATATTACGAGTTCCTTAAAGGGGTAAAAAGTGAACGAGGTGAAGTTAAATAGAGGAGGACTTCCTGAAACAGTTCTTCCTAGTGAAAGCAGTGAAATCCTTGCTGGAATTGAGGAAGCAGTATCGTTGGAGGCACTTACCGATACCATTGCCAAGCTACTAAGACTCGCTGAAAAATACCCGGACTCAATTGCAGTTTGGACACAGTTAGGTGCAGCAAGCTCGGAGAAAATGCAAACATATGCGTTCTACCGCCTGGCCTACCACAGGGGTTTAGATGCTTTACGGAAGAATGGTTGGCGGGGATCTGGATTCGTTCGGTGGGAGAATAGTTCTAACCGGAGTTTTTTGCGAGCATTGCATGGGTTGCAAAAATTATCGGAAGAAATAGGAGATATAGAAGAAGCAACACGATGCAACCATTTTTTACTACAGTTAGAGCCGCGGTGGGAAAATATTTCCCCAACAATTGACCAAATTCCCAAACAATCCAATCACTAAACCGTTATGCAATTCACTGGGGCCGTCCTTAACGGAGGTAAATCATCTCGAATGGGGACAGATAAATCTATTCTTGACTTTGGCGGCCAGAGACTTATTGACATTTCGTTAAACTCGCTGATAGAAGCCGGAGCTGAAGAGGTATTGATCATAGGTGGTGACCAAAATATTGCTAATCAAAGTCCAGCTACAACTTACTGCAAAGATCTTTTCCCTAATGAAGGCCCGCTTGGGGGAATCATAACAGCCCTCACTTTCTCAGCTTCAGAGATCATAGTTATACTCGCATGCGACCATATGTATTTGACTGCTGATGTCCTTGTTGAATGCCTAGCTCAGCTAGAAGGAAATGAGATTTCTTGTCCGATAAGTAATGGCACGAAGCAAGTCTTGTGTTCAGCATGGCGGAAATCTTCGCTAGCAAAGATACAGGAAAACTATCATTTGGGAAATCGTTCTGTGATGAGAGTAATAGAAGAAATGCGTCACCAAACTTTCGAAATTCATGATCCGCAATTATTGCGAACAGCAAATACTCCTGATGAATTGTCTAGTTGAGTATTGTTGTAGGATCATTCCAATAGATAGGTAGTGGAGATTTGGGAAATATACCAGAAATAAGTATTGACGAATTAGCGAAATTGAATCTTGAAGGTATTTGCCTAGTTGATGTTAGAGAGAAATACGAATTTATCGAGATGAGAGTTCCTGGAGCTAAATTGCTCCCATTGGGTGAGGTGACAGAGAATCTGGATGCTTTCCCGTCGGACACCCCCGTTTATCTTATTTGCGCTAGTGGAAATCGCTCTGGCGTAGCTGGAGAGTTTCTCTTAGAACATAAGATTAATGCTATTAATATCGCCGGAGGAACAAAAGCATGGGTGCTATCCGGCAATGCTTTCCTTCAGGGAGAAGATGACATTGGAATGTTTGTTGAATCTGAATGAATTCTAAATCAATCCAACCGAGAATTATTGATAATCAAAATGATCTAGATTCAGTGATCTCAGACCTACAAGATGTCGAAAACTATGCCATAGATACTGAATTTCATCGTGAAAAAACATACTATCCGCGGCTCGCACTCATTCAGATCCGCTGGGATAACAGTATCGCCCTGATAGACCCTTTAACTGTTGAACTACAGGGACTCTCGTCTGTTTTTCAATCTGATGCACTTGCAATATTCCATGCTGGATCGCAAGATCTTGAAGTTCTTCTTCGAGCTGTGGGGGATGTACCAAGATTAATCTTTGATACACAGATAGCGGCTGGATTTATCGGGATGAGAACTCCTTCTTTAGCGGCTCTCCATGAGACCCTACTTGGAATCAAATTAACGAAAGGGGACCGATTGACTGACTGGTTCCAGCGCCCCCTTTCAGATAATCAAATACAGTATGCTGCATCCGACGTCAGGTACTTGTTGGAAATTCATACAACACTTCTGCATGAACTTAAAGGTCGGAATCGGTTGGAATGGGCTGAATCTGAGTTTCAACTTTTTTTAACGAAACGACAAAAAATAGTTGAACCAATTAACGCCTGGTTAAAAATTAAAGAATCAAAGCATCTTAATAAGAAAGCTAGAGGTGTCGCTCAGGCATTGGCAGAATGGAGAGAAATTGCCGCAAGGCGAAGCGATATTCCTCCAAGATATATTTTGTCTGACCTTGGTTTGATAGGGATTGCTCAACGAATGCCTCAACTAGCAAAGGATCTAAATAACATCCGAGGACTCGATACTAAACAATTTCAAGGAAATAAGTCATCCACTTTACTTGACGTAGTTGCTGATGGATTAAGCAGAGATGTAAAGAAACCTGCATCCAAATCGCAGAATAATTTAAGTGCTGAGCTACGTCCTGCAGTCACATTGCTGTCTGCATGGCTGTCTCAATACGCGAGTGACAATGATTTGGATCCAGCTCTTCTTGGGACGCGATCAGACATTGAAGAATTACTGCGAGGTGTTGATAATCCTCGACTAGCTGAAGGTTGGCGACAAATAGAGGTTGGAAGTCCCATAGAGCAACTACTAATGGGTAAAGCTACCCTTGCTTTTTCTGAAGGTCGACTAATTTTGGAGAAAAGGATTGCCTGAACTGCTTTGAGTATTACGCAGTTTATGTTGAGCTTGGCCTAGAATGGGTGAATCATCCGGCTGGCCAAGTGGCTTTTGGAGGTAGTGATGAAAAAGGGTCGACATCGTAGATATGAAGAAGCCAGAGCTCTTAAGCAACAAAATGATCAATTGGACAAGCTTTTTATAGAAAATGAAGCTCCATGTGCTGAATGTGAAGCCTTGCCTGGCCAAGATCATAAAGAGTGGTGTTTGGCATAAGCTTCGTCATCATTCTAAATCTTGAATACCGATTTAGGTAAGAGGATTATTCAGCTCTAACAGGAATTGAGAGCCGTTCTGGTTTCATGTTTGATTTGCCTACCGGTTCATACAACGTTGTCCGTTGAGATAATTCACGGCCAAGTGGTCTACATAAAGCTTCAAATTCTGTTTCTGTGAGTTTCTGCCCGTGCTTTGCTCCGGCTGCTCGAGAAATATTCTCACCATTAAGTGTCCCCCCTACATCGTTGACTCCCGCCTGAAGCATTTGAGCCATCCCTTCAAGGCCGATTTTCACCCATGAAGCTTGTATGTTGTCAATGTATCCATGGTAAGTGATCCTAGCAATAGCGTGTACTAACAGGTTTTCTCTAAAAGTAGGACCTCTTCTGGCCCGCTTCCTGAGATAAATTGGTGATGCCATATGTACGAAAGGAAGACCAACAAATTCAGTAAACCCCCTGGTTTCCTTTTGTAAAGCTCGTGTGGCTAGAAGATGCTTTGCCCAATGAATCGGATTTTCAACGCTGCCAAACATCATCGTGACATTTGATCGTAAGCCAACGTTGTGCGCTATGCGGTGCGCTTCTAGCCATTCTTCGGTATTAATTTTATCTGGGCATAATATTTCACGTATTCCATCATCAAGGATCTCAGCCGCAGTGCCGGGAAGCGACTTCAAACCAGCTGCGACTGCGCGTTGGAGATAGGAATCCAATGGTTCACTTAATCTTTTTGCGCCTTCTGTAACTTCAAGCGCTGTAAAGCCATGGATATGAAGATTCGGTAATTCTTCATGGATTGCTTGGCACATGTCAATGTAGTAGTTGCCATCAAAATCAGGGTGAATCCCGCCCTGTAAACAAACTTCAGTAGCACCACCGTGATGGGCTTCAGATGCTCTTGCAATAATCTCTTCTAAGGTATGTAAATATGGTTTCCCCCTAAGGTTAAGAGAAAGTGGGCCTTTGGAGAATCCACAGAATCGGCATTTGAATGTGCAGACATTAGTGTAGTTAATATTGCAATTTGAAACGTATGTGACGGTATCACCGTTGACTTTGCCACGTAAAGTATCAGCTAATTCAGCTACTGCTCTTACTTCACCCCCTCGAGCGCGGAATAAAGCGAGAATTTGAGGGAGCTCTACTTCTTGACCCAATGCGACTCCCTGCGCTACCTCGTCAATTGCGGAAGTTGACCGAGGATGACCCAGTAGAAGATTTACCGGATTTATAGTAGAGCCTGAGTACCATTGCGTTGAATCTTCACCAACTTGCGCTACTTCAGCTCCATCCGATACGTCAGTTTTAAATTCTATTTTTTCAGGGAAAATTGCACCAGGGTCGTCACGACCTAACCATTCACTGTCAGATCGGTCCAGGACAGAGAAATGAAGGTCAGGGTGCAGCCAAATATCTGGATTGCTAGCATATTCAGGATAGATGGTAAGTCGAGGAGCCAGAAAGAAACCTTGCTTTTCCGTTACTTCGTTGATGCGATTAAGGGCCGGCCAAGGCCGTTCAGGATTCACATGGTCTGCTGTAACCGGCGATACTCCTCCCCAATCATCAATTCCAGCGTTGAGCAGAATGCCAAAGTCATCAGATAGATTTGGAGGAGCCTGTATATGAATATCTTCAGGCAGTATCAATCGGGCAAGTGCAATAGCTTCAAGGTAGTCTTCACTTGGGCAAGGTTTGTTCTTATGCATTCGCGTTCCTGCTTTTGGCAGGAAATTCTGCACGATAACTTCTTGGATGTGTCCATGCCGGTGATGTGACGCAGCAATCGCTTCAATCGTTTCAATTCGGTCAGCTCTGGTTTCTCCTATACCAACAAGTAAACCTGTGGTAAATGGGATTTTTAACTGGCCAGCTGCTTCAAGAGTTGCTAATCGTCTTGAAGGCACTTTATCTGGGGCTCCTTGGTGGCAATCCAAATCCGCATTCAGTGATTCCAGCATCATCCCTTGAGAAGGAGAAACTTCTCTCAATAGTGAAAGTTCTTCGAGCGCTATAGCGCCAGCATTCGCGTGTGGAAGCAGTCCGGTTTCCTCTAGGACAAGTTTTGCCATTGCATGCAAATAATCAATCGTGTTTTCATAACCATTTTCCTGCAGCCAGATTTTTGCATCTGGGTAGCGAAGTTCAGGTTTTTCTCCGAGAGTAAAGAGTGCTTCATGGCAGCCATGTTGTGCCCCTCTGAAAGCGATGCTTAAAACATCCTCGGGAGATAAGAATGGGCTGGTAACTCGTGCGGGTGGCTGGGCGAACGTGCAATACCCGCATTTATCGCGACATAAGTGTGTTAAGGGGATAAAGACTTTCGGAGAGTAAGTTATACGTTGCCCGAATGCAGTATCCCGTTTTTCGCTAGCTTCTTTAAGCAATGATGTTAAATCTCGTGTAATTACCTGGCTCATGCTGGCCTTTGAAAGGATTGTGGATTTCCACGCCTACTTGCAATTTGATCTGGAGAGACAGATGTATTGCATTGAGGGCAATGAGTAAATTGTTGTAAAGCGGTATCGCAAGCCGAATGAGTTAAAATTGTTGGCGGATTTCCTTTTGCATACCAGCGGTCACCCCAGTGCATTAGCGCAACGAGCGAGGGTGAAAGGTCAACTCCCTTTCCAGTGAGATGATATTCATGACGTATGGGGTTGGTTTGGTATGGCTGCTGATGAACTATTCCAGCTTCATGTAGTTTGGTTAATCGGTCACTAAGAATATTTTTTGCAATGCCTAAATCTTTGCGGAGCTCTTCGAACCGTCTTACTCCACGAAATAGATCTCGAAGAACTAACATTGTCCACCGGTCTCCGATTACTGAGAGTGTTGAATCAATTGAGCAATCGGTTTCGTCGACATCCACAAAAATAGAATAGCATGTCAGTTTCAAAATGCAACCGACTTTTATGACAGCATTTCCGCTTTCTTGGAAAGTGTATGTAGAAGATTATAAAATGAATTCTCAAATGAAAGAACGCCTTCACGTTCAAGCTTATCTGCGACATCTTCCAGGTTAACTCCAAGAGCTTCCACCTTCTGAAGCACTTCTATAGCAGCATCAAAAGATGCATCGATTGTTCTTCCTAGAGTTCCATGGTCAAGGAAAGCAGCTAATGTCCCATCGGGTAGCGTATTTACAGTATTCGGACCAATCAATTGGTCAACGTATAAGGTGTCAGGATATGTCGGATTTTTAGTTGATGTTGAAGCCCATAAGGGTCTTTGCAATCTAGCTCCGCGATTTTCAAGTGCTTTCCACCTGTCTGTATTAAACTTTTCCAAAAATATCCTGTATGCCAATTGACCTTGAGCAACCGCCGTCTTGCCTTTGAGGTCAAGGGCTTCACTTGTACCGATACCTTCCAAACGAGAATCTACTTCAGTTTCAGTTCGAGAAATAAAGAAAGAGGCAACTGATGATACATCTGAAAGGTCCCCATCTCTCGCTTCTAATCCAGAAACATAAGATTCGATGACTTCTGCATACCTCTCCAACGAAAAAAGCAAAGTTACATTTATAGAGCGTCCCTCACTTATCATTTGTTTAATAGCAGGCAAACCTTCCTTCGTTCCTGGGATTTTAATATAAAGATTTTTGCTACTTAATTGGCCATCCAAATACCTTGCTGCATCTATTGTCGAAGAAGTATCTCGGGCGAGTCTCGGATCAACTTCCACCGAAACGTATCCATCAAGACCTTTACTTAAATCATAAATAGGTTTCATTAGGTCAAGGGCATCGGCGATATCAGTTTGGACCAGAGCCCAGTACGCATCCTCAATGCTAACTCCATTCTGGATTAAGGACTGGAATTGTTGATCGTAGGCTTCAGAATCTGTAATTGCTTTCTCAAAAATTGATGGATTAGACGTTAAGCCACGTACGCCTTTATCAATCCAGTTTTGTAACTCCCCAGAATGCAACCACTCTCGTCTTAAATTATCCAGCCACGGGCTCTGCCCATGTTGGCTAAAAAGGTCGTCTAATATGGTCATTCGGATATTGCCTCCTGAATAGATTGAAGATTAATACCAAGATTGTGCATGACTTCATTCCCGGGAGCAGAGGAACCGAAACGATCTATGCCGACATGTTTAGTAGCGTATTGAGCCCAACCCAAAGTTATCCCAGCTTCAACAGAGACCGTTGGGATAGAAGCATCAATTATAAACTCCTTTGAACCATCTAAATCCCAACTCGGCATCGAAATCACACGCACAGGTTTCTCTTCGGCAAATTGGACGCAGAGTGACACTTCAGAACCTGTAGCTATAAGCGTTGCTTCAGGTGAATCATGGTCTATTAACGTATAAATACCTTGTTGAGACATCTCAACGTTAGTTTCTTTAAGTATTGGTAGATTTTGCCGCGAAAGTATTAGCGCAGTTGGGCCGTCATTGTTTAGCGCGGTTATCCACGCTGCAACTGTTTCCTTCGCATCTGCAGGGCGTATGACAGTTAAACCCGGAATAGCCCTTAGAGACATAATTTGCTCTACTGGTTGATGTGTCGGTCCGTCTTCTCCCACACCTACCGAGTCGTGCGTAAAAGAGTATATAACTTTCGCTTGGGATAAGGCTGCAAGCCGAATCGCTGGGCGCATATAGTCACTAAATACCAAGAACGTACCCCCCACGGGAACTATTCCTCCGTGTAGGGCAATCCCATTCATGATTGCACCCATTGCATGTTCTCTGACACCATAGAATAGTTGCTTCCCAGCAGGGTATGCAGGTGACAGTGGCAAACTGTTTTTGATGGCTGTGCCTGTATTGCCAGTTAAGTCAGCACCACCGGCGATAATAGCAAGGTCCGATGATATTTGGTTTAAGCACACTCCACTAGCGACACGTGTAGCAACCGATTCTCCAACTTGTGATTCGTACAGTTCTTGAACGCTGTCAAGATCCCAACTACCAAGTTCTGAGTCTGGAGACCAGTCAGACATTGAAGCTTCAGCTTCGTATTTTCTCCCAGCATTGCGGTAAAAATCAATTACTTCTTGAGGTACGTAGAAGGGTTCATCTTCAGGTAAGTCCATAATGCTTTTAACGTCTGCGATTTCTTCATCTTTAAATGCGTAGCCATGAGCGTCAGGTGTGTCACTCAAAGTGGGGGAGGGGTAGCCGATATGTGATCTAATAATAACTAACGATGGAGCATCTTCATTTTCTCTGGCACGTTGGAGCGCATCCTCAATTGCATCAAGATCTTCAGCGGATTCCCCTATGTCTATAACTTGCCATCCGTAAGATTCAAACCGTTTAGCCGCATCGTCTTGTAGCGAAAGCTCGGTCGGTCCATCAATCGTTATATGGTTGTCATCATAGATGCAGATCAGTCGCCCTAGTTTTTGTTGACCGGCAAGCGAAGCTGCCTCGTGACTAATGCCTTCAGAAAGGTCGCCGTCTCCACAAATAGCGTATATGCGGTGATCAATTTTTTCAGTTCCATAATTCTCTCTCATCCATCGTTCTGAAATTGCCATGCCTACTGCATTTGCAAAACCTTGCCCAAGCGGACCGGTTGTCACCTCAACGCCAGTTGTGTGGCCGACTTCGGGGTGGCCAGGTGTCAGACTATTCCACTGGCGGAAATCTTGAATATCATCAAGTGAAAGACCAAAGCCAGTTAAATACAGCATTGCATATTGGAGTATCGAGGCATGTCCTGCACTCAAAATGAAACGGTCGCGATTCGCCCACTCTGGGTGTGTAGCGCTATAACGCATAGTCCTTGTAAATAAGACGTGAGCCAAAGGTGCTAAAGCCATAGCCGTTCCTTGATGCCCAGATCTTGCTTTATGAGGGGCGTCCATTGCAATTCCTCGAATTGTGTTTATGGCCAATTCCTCAAGTTGCAGATTTTTATCGTTCACGTTCATCCCTCTCCCTATTAACGTGTATACATTAACGTGGACGAACTGAGAAAGCCGTCATATTTGAAAAATCAAATATCAGATTATAGAGAAGCTTCAATTGCGTAGGGAACCACAACCGGTTCTTCTTTATCGATACGGCAATGAGCGAAAATTTTGCAAGGTTCTGTCAGTTCTAATTCAGCCCTGATTAGACGATAAGCAAAGAGTCCGGGTTCAATCTCTAATGGTTGAACATTTCTCGCAATTTGTGAATCCCCAAGATGGTAAGTGACTTCAAGAACCCCAATTCCAGTTCCTTCTGATTCACTGTGCACTAGAACAACCAGATGTGGTGACAACTCCAAAGGGAAGTCTTCGGAAACTTTTGTCGTAAATTGAACACCAGATAAATCAAGTCTAGTTAGCGAATCAGGAGTATGTCTCATTGAAATGTCATCAATGAAAAGCGCTGCGAGAATCTGCATAGTCAAGCTCCTTAAAGTCATAGATTACCATCAGGTTTCAAATAAGGCACAACCGCACATTGATGCTAATGCTTTAGCGATATCGTTATACAAATGATTTCTTTATCCGAGTTCGCTAGCAAAAGATTATTGAATGAATATGGGTTGCCAATTACGAAAGAATTTTTAGCCAAAGATGCGGAGGAAGCGGTAAAGGTAGCTAATTCATTGGGATATCCAGTAGTTGCGAAACTCTGCGGTGAAACAATTCAGCACAAAACTGAACTGAATGGCGTTCGTTTAAATCTTCAGAATCGAACGGAACTAGAAGTAGCCATTGCAGAACTTGAAGACATCAGTGGAGATAACCATGAGTTCCTAATTGCTGAACAAGTCCATGGTAAAAGAGAATTTATTGCTGGATACCACATAGATGATGACTTTGGGCCAGTTCTAATGTTTGGGCTTGGAGGGATATTTACTGAAGTTCTTTCAGACGTGAATTTTCGCCTTATACCTTGCGAACGTTACGACATGGAACTAATGATTAATGAAATAAAATCAACTCGACTCTTGGGGTCTTTCCGAGGCGAAGAAGAAGTATCGCTCCAAGACTTAATACTTGCTTTAGAGTCAATTGCGGCATGCGGGCTTGGTAATCCCGATATTCTTTCTATAGATGTGAATCCATTGATTATCTCAAAGAGCAAACCGGTCGCTGTTGACGCTCTTGTTGTAAAATCATGAAGACAATACGGGAATTGGAAAGTTTGTTTAATCCCAAAGGTGTTGTAGTCATTGGGGCATCAACCCACCCAGGAAAATTTGGGTTTGTTGCTCTTCATAACATTCTTAGCGCCGAATTTCGCGGTCCGGTGTATGCAACTAATCCACAAAAACCAAAAATCCTAGGAATCCAAACACACGAAAAAATACTGGATATACCCGTCGGCAAAGCAGACTTTGCGATGATTTGTATTTCACCAGACAAAATTATTGATGTCTTGCCTGAACTAGCCCAGATCGGAATTAAGACCGCATTTGTTGTTTCAGGTGGATTTAGTGAAACTGGGGCAAAGGGGCAAGCTTTAGAAAGACAATTAATAGCAAAAGCCGACGAGTGCGGAATTCTTGTTGCGGGTCCCAACGGTCAAGGCATTGTCTCGACACCAGCAAATCTTTGCTCACAAATTGTGTCTCCATATCCACCTAGAGGCAATGTATCAATAGCAAGTCAATCGGGAAACATACTTTCAGCAATAATGAATCTGTCACGAGTATCAAATGTGGGGATAGCACGTGCAATATCGATTGGTAATCAAGGGCATATTAGTCTGGCCGACTACTTAGACTATTTCTCACAGGATAGTGAAACTGCTGTCGCGATAATTTACGTTGAAGGAATTCCAGATGGAAGAAAATTCTACGAATCGCTAAGAACGACTGCGAGTAAAAAACCGGTCATAGTTATAAGAGGCGGCTCTACTGAAAGTGGCGCGCTTGCTGCAGCTAGCCATACAGGTTCTTTAGCATCGGATCATTCGATTTTTGCTGCGATGGTTAAGCAGGCAGGAGCCATCTTGGTGGAGGGAGTACAGAATGCCTTCGAACTAGCTGCAACTTTTTCTGTTCAGCCGCTACCAAATGGAAAAAATGTAGTGGTTATGACAACTGCGGGTGGCTGGGGTGTTTTGACCGCTGATGCCATAGCGAATACGAGCTTGACATTAGTCCCACTGCCGGACGATTTAAAAGATTCCATTGATTCCTTACTGCCACCCCGTTGGAGTAAAAATAACCCTGTCGATTTAGCAGGTGGAGAAACTCGGGACACAATCCCAGATCTTCTCAGCCTACTTCTAGAGCATGAATGCGTGGATTCTCTCATATTTTTGGGACTAGGGATACAAGGTAATGTTGCAAGAAGCTATTTTGAAAGCCCTTACGCGAACGAAGGAACAGACAGAATGGCTAAATTTCATGCTACGCAAGAAGAACGATATGCGATGTCAATAATCACCGCAATAAATAAGTATGGAAAGCCTGTACTTGCATCGTCTGAATTGTCAATAGCTGACCCAAGCAACCTTGGTCCAAAGACGCTACGAGATCATGGTGTTCTTTGCTACCGATCCCCTTTGATTGCAGTGCAATGCCTCTCTCACATAACAAATTTTGCAGCTATTCGAAATAGTTAAATTTGATGAATAGTTACTGGGGGAGAATAGAAGTAAACTTCAGATGTGTTTCGTCTACTCCAACGATTACTTCTTCCAGTATTTGTTTTGGCACTTTTGGTCGGTATTCTCAGCGTCAAAGATAACTTCGGGTACGACCCAATTGATGAGGTCGTGTTAAGTGGTCCACCATCCGAGCTCATAACTCCGGTCTTTTCTCTACGGCGTGCCCCAGAATTACTCACATCCCCTCTTGCAAACCAAAAACTGAATGATGAGATAACTCAACTAGTAAACGCTTTGCCAGATTCTAGTTGTTTAACGATAAGTTCCTCTTCAGAAAGAATTTATGAACACCAAATTGAAATCCCCCTTGTTCCGGGTGGAACTCAAAAGTTACTAACGGCCTATGCAGCGCTTAAGCAGATAGGGATTGACTATCAATACGAGACAATTGTTGCTGCTGTGCGGGAGACAGAAGCAGATGGACTACTAAGAACTAGCGATCTTTATGTTTTTGGAAGCGGTGATCCACTTCTCAGAACTGATGCATATGCAGCGTTACTACCTGAAAGCTATAGTCAAATCAGAACAAGCGCTGACGAACTAGCAGATTTAACTGTTGGAATGAATATTCTCTTCATACAGGGTGCTGTTGTCGTTGATGAAAGCCGGTACGACGAGGAACGAACTGTACCGGGATGGTCAACCGAATTGCAAGAATCTGCTCTGACTGGTTCGCTGAGCGCTGCTCTTCTTGATGGTGGTTACGACGGGCTCAGGCAAAGATATTCACCACAACTCGAAAGCGAAAGCCCGCCTCCTTTAATTCCCAGTGTAAATCCGGCCAAACGATTCGCAGCAAACTTTGATGATCTCCTCGAAGCTAGAAATGTCGTGATCCTGCAAGCTGCAAAGGAATCTACCGGAGCTCAACTTGAGGACTTGATAGAACTTCTTTCAATTAAATCGCCAACTCTTGATCTTATTGTCAAACAAATGCTCACAAACGATGACATCGTGACAGCTGAAATGTTAGTCAAAGAGATTGGATATTCTAGAACTGGAACTGGTTCAACCGGTTCAGGCCTTGTATCTATTCCTGAGATCATAAGCGGAGCAGGGGTTGCTAATTCAGGTATTTTACTCATTGATGGTTCTGGTTCAAGTCCGGAAAATCAAATCACGTGCAATTTATTGAACTCTATTCTCATGGAGTCAAGCACTAAGGAAGTCCTCAGAGATGCGTTGCCACTTGTCGGAGTTGAAGGAATAGTTTCAGAAAAATTTATTGGAACTGAATTCGAAGGAAAATTAGAAGCTCATCTATCACAAACTAAGCTCAATGCGTCATTTGCTGGATACTTTACTACGGAATCTGGAACTGATATAGCTATTTCGTTTATAGCGAATGATGCAATAGAAGACGAAAATTTCAACCAAAGTATAGCCATGTTTATTGATGGTTTGTCGGAAGTCATAGCTGCATACACCGGGGGTCAACCTCTCGATGAACTGGGCCCGCTGTTAAATTCTCAATCATGAAATGAAATTCTTGCCAATGTTCCCTTTGGGAAATGTTGTTTTCCCAACACAAAGATTTGAGTTACGTGTTTTCGAAAATCGTTATTTGCAATTGGTGAGTGATGTTGAGGCAGCTGAAGGAATATTTGGAACTTGCTTAATAGAAAAGGGACATGAGGTCGGAGGTGGAGATACAAGATTCGCTACTGGTACGTTGTGTGAATTAGTTCAATCACAGCAAATTAGCGCTAATCAATTAGTCATTGAATGTTATGGAATCCAGAAAATTATAATCCAAGAATGGTTACCTGAAATAAAGTATCCAACAGCACATGTTTCGGACATGAAAGAATCTAGACACCCAAAATTTTCTCAAATTTCAAAGAAAGAGATTATCCATGAACTACGGAATTGTTATACGCTGATCCACTCCCTGAAGGAAATAGATTCTCAACCTTATGATTTTGGGCAGTTTGAGAGTCTGAACCTTTACCAATTATGCGACCTTTCGCCATTAGGGCAAATGAATCGATATCAACTCCTTGAGTGCCGATCAGAAGATCAACGTGAAACACTTCTCCTTTCAATGCTTAACGATGAACGAGAAACGCTTGAAGGATTAGTTCAACTCCGAAATAGCGATCAATAATTGAATTCAAGGACTACCGAAAACCGGGATTTAGCGATACCGTTCAAATTAGAGAACCATGTTTACGAAATCAGACAGTGATTTGCTCTCAGAAAAATTAGCTGAGTTTAAAACTTTAGTAATCTCTTACGCAAAACAAGAGATCCGACAGCCTTTAACAGCTTTACTTAAATGGACGCTGCTGGGATTGCTTGGTTCAGTTTTTATTTTTCTCGGTTTACTGTTTATCTCCATGGGCTTCCTCCGATTACTGCAAGATAAAGTTGTAGCTTTCGATGGTGATTTATCTTTCGCACCCTATTGCATAACTGCATTATGGTTGCTCACAATATCAGGATTGCTTTTGAGAAGCGCTAGAAAGCATCGGTAGGGTGAGTAAAGCTATGGACGAAATAACCCCTTCAGATCTTGAGAAGAAACTTTTGGAGGTTGGAAAAGAAATAAACACAATCCCAGGAGTTATGTCCTTAGCAAAGAAAGCGTCACCTTCCATAGCAGCCCTTGTAGGACTTTGGCTCAAAAAAGTTACGAAAAAGGAGTCATCTAGTAACCAAGGAGCTTTGATAGAAATTCAACTATTCCCTAGAGTTCGAAAATATTTATTTAAGCCATCAGCGAAAGCAATTCTAAAAATGGGAAGACAAATTGCTAAAAGTCAGGAAATAAGTAGTGACTGAGAGTTCTGGATCACTACAAACAGGAGACTTAGTGTTACTGGTAGATTCAAAAGACCGCCGCTACTTGCTTTCTTTGGAATCTGGGAAGGAATTTCACTCACATGCTGGGTTTATCTCACACGATGAACTCATTGGTGGAATAGATGGCATTTATATCAAATCCACAGGAGGTATGGAGTATTTAGCTATTCGTCCAACCATGGCAGATGTTGTATTAAAAATGCCACGTGCCGCTCAGATTATTTATCCAAAAGATTTAGGCCATATTCTTGTTACTGCAGATATTGGAAATCAACATAAAGTCTTGGAATCAGGAGTGGGCTCAGGGTCATTATCAATTGCTTTGCTTAGATCCGGAGCAAATGTTACTGGATACGATCTTCGTGAAGATTTTGCACAAAGAGCAATTAAGAATGTAACAAGCTTCTACGGCGAAGAAATAAGTAACAGATATAAAGTAAATTTAGGCGATGCGTATGAGGGGTTTGAGGAATCAAATTTTGATCGGGTGGTGCTCGACTTGCCAGAACCTTGGAAAGTAGTTAACCATATTCCATCGACATTAAAGTCAGGAGGCATTTTCGTCGCATATACGCCTAGCATTACTCAGGTTGCGAAATTAAGAGAACGTTTAGACACAGACCAATTTGTGATGCTGGAAACGACAGAAATTCTGAGACGTACATGGCATGTGGAAGGTCAATCAGTTAGACCAGACCATAGAATGGTAGCCCACACTGGATTTATCACATCGGCAAGATTTATAGGTTAAAGATTTTAAACCTCAAGATAGATGCACTCGCCTGGGCACTCTTCAGCTGATTCAATAGTTGCTTCTTCCTGACCTTCGGCTACAACAGCTAGACCATCAGGACCACCAGGTTCAGCATAGATAGTATCGCCTTCCTTTACGTAAGCTAAACCATCATCAAGAAGGGTAAAGACATCTGGGGCTATTTCTTCACACAAGCCATCTCCAGTGCACAGATCTTG